>LULE01000043.1_pt1 | contig 94622 bp, 94 predicted proteins | sample 728231 | NCBI WGS metagenome assembly LULE01 (sample SAMN03860297, study PRJNA289734) | marine metagenome | biome: seawater column; feature: ocean; material: water; isolation source: Red Sea water column Station 192 - depth 10m | place: Saudi Arabia: Red Sea | collected 2011-10-15 | depth 10 m | reverse complement strand
GTCCGAACTGCGCGAGGCAATGGCGGCCGAGCCGACCTACGAAGTGCCTGCGATCGACTGGGACCGCACCGCGTCGCGCGTCATGACGCTCGACTGGATCGACGGGATCAAGATTTCGCACCGCGAGGCGCTCGTCGCGGCGGGGCACGATATGGAAAAGCTGGCGACCAATCTGGTCCACGCCTTTCTGCGGCAGGCGATCGCCGAGGGGTTCTTCCACGCCGACATGCACCAGGGCAATTTGTTCGTGAAGGCCGACGGGACGATCGCGGCGGTCGATTTCGGTATCATGGGGCGGATCAACCGACAGGCGCGCTACTGGCTCGCCGAGATCCTCTATGGGCTGACCACAGGCAATTACCGCCGCGTCGCCGAAATCCATTTCGAGGCGCAATATGTCCCCGACTATCACAGCGTCGAGGAATTCGCGACGGCGCTGCGCGCGGTCGGCGAGCCGATGCGCGGAAAACCGGTGAGCGAGCTGTCGGTCGGGCAGATGCTCGACGGACTGTTTGCCATCACCCGCGACTTCGACATGCAGACCCAGCCGCATCTGCTGCTGCTGCAAAAGACGATGGTGATGGTCGAGGGCGTGGCCACGATGCTCAACCCGCGGATCAACATGTGGGATGTATCGGGACCGTTCGTGCAAGACTGGATTCGCGACGAACTGGGCCCCGAAGCCGCGCTGGCCGACGGACTGCGCGAACAGGGGCGGACGCTGGCGCTGATCCCCGACATCATCCGCCGCCTCGACGCGCAATTGCCGAAGCCGGGTGCTGCTCCGCCCGCGCCGCCGCTCCCCGACGTCCGGCTGATGTGGGAAAGGGGCGAAAAGCGGACGGCCTGGCGCTATGCGCTGACCGCGCTCGCCGGGGCGGCCGCAGGCGCTGCGATCCTCCTTGCGCTGGGCGGTTGATCGCCGCTGCCAAGGCCGATTGTGATTACCAAAGATTTACCTTAATTCGCTAGCGTTTTTTGAGGACCAACAGGGCGGTACCGCTCGATCGAACCGAGGCATCTTCACCCGACATGCACCACGAAACCGCCCTTGCCGACCCGATCGTGTCGGTTGACACCCTCCCGCTCGAAGTCGCGGTCGTCGTCCCGACGCTCAACGAGGCCGCCAATGTCGAGCGGCTGGTCGAGAAGCTGACGAACGTGCTTGCCGGTCGCGGCTGGGAAGTGCTGTTCGTCGACGATAATTCGCCCGACGGCACCAGCGACGTCGTGCGCCGTATCGCGCGCACCTCGCGCCACGTCCGCATCGTTCAGCGCGTGGGCCGCCGCGGCCTGTCGTCAGCGGTGATCGAAGGAGTCCTGGCGACGGCCGCTCCGGTGATCGCGGTGATGGACGGCGATCTTCAGCACAGCGAGGACGCGCTACCGCGCCTGATCGACGCGGTCGCCACTGCCGACGCCGACATCGCCGTCGGCACCCGCTATGTCGATGGCGGCGGGGTCGGCGAATGGAGCGCGCTGCGCGTGTCGATGAGCCAGTTTGCTACGAAGATCGGTCAGATCGCGCTGCGCACCAAGGTGAGCGATCCGATGAGCGGCTTTTTCGCGATGCGCCGCGAAGCTTTCGACGCAGCGCTGCCGCGCCTGTCGGCGATCGGTTTCAAGATATTGGCCGACATATTGGCGTCGTCGCCGACGCCGCTGCGCGTCGCTGAAGTTCCCTATCAATTCCGCACCCGCGAAGCGGGCGAGAGCAAGATCGGCGCGCGCGTCATCGCCGAATATGCCGAACTGCTCGCCGAAAAGACGATCGGCCGCTTCGTGCCGGTCCGTCTGCTGAAATTCCTGATGGTCGGCGGACTGGGCGTCTTCGTCCACCTGTCGGTGCTGTGGGCGCTGCTGACCGCAGGCAACAGTTTCATGATGGCGCAGACCGGCGCGGTCGTGACCGCGATCGCGTTCAATTTCTTCCTCAATAACAGCTTCACCTACGCCGACCGCAAGCTCAAGGGCTGGGCGGTGCTGGGCGGACTGGCGAGCTTCTATGCGATCTCGGCGGTTGGCGCGCTTGCCAATATCGGCATCGGCACCTGGCTCGCCGGGCAGAATGAGCGTTGGTGGGTCGCGGGCGTCGCCGGGGTCTTGGTGGGCGCGATCTGGAATTTCGCCATGTCTTCGGCGCTGACGTGGCGCAAATAGCACCGGCGGCCGGCACCGGCTGGAACCGCTTTTCGGCCATCCCGCGTCTCTGGGCCGCGGTCGTGCTGGTCCTGCTCGCCGCGCTGATGGTGGCCGGATGGAGCGGCGGCGTGGGCGGCAAGAGGGTACAGCCCGCCAAGCCCACATCGATGAAGTTCGAAGGCATGGTCGGCGACCATGCGCTGTACCTCAACATCCTGCGCAAGATGGAGGCGGGCCAATCCTATTATCCTGCCGCGACGGAAACGCAGCGCGCGCATCGCTATCCGCTGCATCCTTTCTTTACGGTGCGCCTACCCACCCAGGCCGAAATCATGGCGGTGATCGGCCTGCGCGGGTCGGTCGCGCTGCTGACGTTGACCGGCCTTGCGGCGATCCTTCTGTGGCGAAAGCGGTTGATGGCCGATGACGACCTGCCGCGCTACGCGCGCTTCGGCGCGCTTCTGATGGCGGCCAACATGTCGCAGATCGTATCGCGCCAATGGGTGCTGATGCACGAAGTGGTGGCGGGCGTGCTGATCGCGCTGGCGCTCGCCCTCTATCGCCCTGCCCGCCCCTGGCCGGCGATGGCCGTGATCGCGCTCGCGCTGGCGATGCGGGAAACGGTGCTGCCCGTGGCGATGTTGCTGGGCCTGTTCGCGCTGATCGACCGCGATTGGCGCGCCGCCGCCGGCTGGCTTGGCATCGGACTGGGTTTCCTGGCCTTGATGGCGTGGCACGCGGCGACGCTGACCGCCTTTGTCCGCCCCGACGATATGACCACCCCAGGCTGGAGCGGGATGGGCGGATGGCCTGCTTATCTGTCCTTCGTCCATGTGTCGTCGGCATTCCGCTTTCTTCCGGCGTGGACGATGGTGCCGGTGGTGCCGCTGGCCTTGCTTGGCTGGGCCGCATGGCGGTCGCGGCTGGGAACAACGATGCTGATCGTCCAGCTCGGCTATGCGGCGATGCTGATGCTGTTCGCTCGCCCCAATAATTTTTACTGGGCGATGCTGATCGAACCGACATTGTTCGTGGGGCTGATCTTCGCGCCCGCCGCACTCCTTGCCCTGTACCGGTCGATCCGGGCGGTGCCGTCACCGGTTTCCGTACCCGCGGTCTGAGCGGTCAGAATCTGCGTGGATCGCGGGCGCGGACATCCTATAGGATAGGGTCATGACCCATCGGCGTATCCTTCTGATCATCGGCGGCGGCATCGCCGCCTACAAGGCCATCGAGCTGGTGCGCCTGCTCCGCAAGGCCGGCCATAGCGTGCGCTGCGTGCTGACGCGCGCGGGCGAGCAGTTCGTCACCCCGCTGACGCTCGCCGCCCTGTCCGAAAATAAAGTATATACATATCTTTTCGACCTGAAGGACGAGGTCGAGATGGGGCATATCCAGCTTTCACGCGAAGCCGACCTGGTCGTCGTTGCCCCCGCGACCGCTGATCTGCTGGCAAAGATGGCGGGGGGCATCGCCGACGATCTGGCGACAACCTTGCTGCTCGCGACCGACAAGCCGGTGCTCGCGGCGCCCGCTATGAACGTACGCATGTGGCTGCACCCCGCGACCCAGCGCAATGTCGCGACGCTGCGCGGCGACGGGGTGACGGTGATGGAGCCCGACGAGGGCGAAATGGCGTGCGGCGAATATGGCCCCGGCCGCCTGCCCGAGCCCGAAGCGATCAAGGCGGCGATCGAGGCGGCGCTGGCGCAAGGCACGATTGTCCGGCCGCTCGGCGGCCAGCCCGATTTCGCGCCGTCGCGCCACCGCCCGCTCTATGGCCGCCGCATCCTCGTCACCGCGGGACCGACCCACGAACCGATCGACCCCGTCCGCTACATCGCCAACCGGTCGAGCGGCAAGCAGGGCTTCGCGATCGCCGCCGCCGCCGCCGAAGCGGGCGCGGAGGTGCTGCTGGTCGCGGGGCCGGTACCGCTGCCGACGCCGCCGGGCGTGGTTCGCGTCGATGTCGAAACCGCGCGCGAAATGGCGGCCGAGGTCGAGGCGGGACTGCCCGTCGACGCCGCGATCATGGTCGCCGCAGTTGCCGACTGGCGCGCCGCCGACACATCGGCGCAGAAGATCAAGAAGGACGGCAGCGGCGAGGTGCCACCGCTCGCGCTGGCAGAAAATCCCGACATTCTGGCGAGCGTCGCGAAGAGCGCCAAGCGGCCGCCCCTGCTCGTCGGCTTCGCCGCCGAAACCAACGACGTGATCGCCCATGCCCAGGCAAAGCTCGCCCGCAAGGGCTGCGACCTGATCGTCGCCAACGATGTCTCGGCGGACCCGATGGGCGGCGAGACGAACCGCGTTCATATCGTCAGCAAGGCTGGCATCGACAGTTGGGACCGGCTGCCCAAGGAAGCCGTCGCCCGCAAATTGATGGAAAAAATCGCCGATGAACTCGATACCCGCGTCCCCCTTGCCGATGATTGAGATCCGCCTCCAGCGCCTGCCCAACGGCGGCGGCCTGCCGGTTCCGGCCTATGCCAGCGACGGCGCAGCGGGGATGGACATCGTCGCGGCCGAGACGCTGACGCTGCGCCCCGGCGCGCGCCACGCGGTTGCGACCGGCTTCGCGATGGCGATTCCCGCAGGCTATGAGGTGCAGGTGCGCCCCCGCTCGGGCCTCGCACTCAAGCACGGCATCACCTGCCTCAACACGCCGGGGACGATCGATAGCGACTATCGCGGCGAGGTGAAGGTGATCCTCGCCAATCTCGGCGACGAGGTGTTCGAAATCAAACGCGGCGACCGCATCGCGCAGATCGTGCCCGCGCCCGTCCAGCGCGCGATCTTTGCCGAGGTGGAGACGCTCGACGAAACGGTGCGCGGCGCGGGCGGCTTCGGATCGACCGGGGTCGCGAGCGGCACGGCCGACGAACAGAGCGAAGGCGATCAGGATGCGCCCGCCAATGTCGGGTCGCTCGCGGCGATGAAGATGCGGCGGCCGGGCGAATAGGTCTTGCTCAGCGACGCCGAACTCGACCGCTATGCGCGCCAGATCATCCTGCCGCAATTCGGCGGCGCGGGGCAGGCGAAGCTGAAGGCGGCGCATGTCGCGCTGATCGGCGCGGGCGGGATCGGCTGTCCGGCGATCACCTATCTGGCGGCAGCGGGGGTCGACAGACTGACGATCGTCGACGATGATCGCGTCGAACTTTCCAATCTGCAGCGTCAGCCGCTGTTTACCGATGCCGATATCGGCCGTCCCAAGGCGATCGTCGCGGCAGACGCCGCGCGGCGCATCAACCCCCATGTCGAAGCGGTGGCGGTCGAGGCGCGGCTCGATACGGGCAATGCCGAAGCGCTGCTGGCCGATGCGACCCTGATCCTCGACGGATGCGACAATTTCGCCACCCGCCTCGTGGTCAACCGCGCGGCGGTCGCGCGCGAGATTCCGCTGCTCAGCGCCGCCATCGGCGCGTTCGAGGGACAGATCGCGCTCTACGAAGGCTGGCGCGGCGACAGCCCCTGCTACGCCTGTCTGGTCGGCGACGACCCCGACCGACCCGGCATCAACTGCGCCGAAGCTGGCGTGATGGGCGCGCTCGCCGGAATGGTCGGAGCGATGGCCGCGCTCGAGGCGGTGCGCGCGCTCACTGGCTGGGGCCAACCGCTGACCGGCCGCCTCGCCATCCTCGACATGCTCGATCGGCGCTGGCGCGAGGTCGGTGTCGCAAAGGAGCCGACATGCCCGATATGCAGCGCCTGAGCATCATCGTCGCAAGCCGCGACGGCGCGCGCTTCTATGCCGCGCTGGAGACGGGGATTGCTGCCGCGGCGCTCGGCCGCCCGGCGCGGCTGTTCCTGCAGGGCGAGGCGGCGGCGCTGCTGCGTACCCCCGTCACCTTTGCCGGCGACAGCGCGCGCGAGGCGGTCGGCCAGCCGGGGCTTGCCGCACTGATCGCCGAGGCGATGGCGATGGATGTCGACCTGTTCGTCTGTCAGTCGGGCCTCGCGCTCGCGGGCATGACGGCGAACGACCTGGTGCCGCAGGTGCGCGCTGCCGGTCTTATCAGCTTCCTTGCCGACGCGCGCGCCGACGACAGGCTGCTCGTCTACTAGGCTCCTGACCCTAGGGGTTCTTGCAGACCTTGATGGCGTTGGGCGCAGGGCGCTGGCCGTCGGGCACGAAGCGCGCGAGATAGCCGCCCGCGTGCGCCTTGTCGTCATAGGACAGGAGCTTGAAGCCCACCGCCTCGAATTCGCAGACGAGCAGGCGAAAGGGCGTGCCATGCTGGGCAATCGGGCGGTCGCCGTCGACGACGATCACCTGCCCGCCCTGACGCAGCGCCGGGCGCAGGCGCCAAAGAAAGGCATAGGGCTCGCCGATCTCGTGATACATATGGACCATGAACACGCGGTCGAAGCTGGCCGCGGGCAGGCGCGGATCGTCGACCGCACCAAGTTTGAGCGACACATTGTCGAGCCGTTCGCGCGCGACACGGTCGGCGAGCCGCTCGATCACTTCGGGCTGGATATCCTGCGCCAGCACGCGGCCCGACTGGCCGACCCGTGGCGCAAGCCGCACGGTGTAATAGCCATCGCCGGCGCCGATGTCGGCCACGGTCATGCCGGGGCGCACGTCGGCTGAATCCATGATGTCGTCGGCTTCGTTGACGCGGTCGCGCGCCTCTTCGGTCGACCATTTGGTCGAGGTGATCGGCGCGACCGGACGGTCGGCAGGCGGAAAGTCGCGCGCGGTTTCGGGGCGATCGCTATTCTCGCTCCACGGCGCGTTGCATCCCCCGAGCAGCGACAGCGCGGCCAGCGCGGCGAACAGCGGCAGCGCCGCAGGCCGGGCCGCGCGGCGGCGCATCAGTCGATATCCTCCACGTCGACCTTTTCGCCCGTCACCTTCTGCGACAGCGCCGCCGCCATGAAGGGATCGAGCGCGCCGTCGAGCACGTCGGAGGGCGCAGTCGAGGTCACGCCGGTGCGCAAATCCTTCACCAGCTGATAGGGCTGGAGGACATAGGAGCGGATCTGGTGGCCCCAGCCGATTTCGGTCTTGGCCTGATATTCGCCTGACGCGGCGGCTTCGCGCTTCTGGAGCTCCGCCTCGTACATCCGCGCCTTCAGCATGCCCATCGCGGTCGCGCGGTTCTTGTGCTGCGACCGATCGTTCTGGCTCGCGACGACGATCCCGGTCGGGATGTGCGTGATACGCACCGCCGAATCGGTCGTGTTGACGTGCTGCCCGCCCGCGCCCGAAGCACGATAGGTGTCGATCTTGAGGTCGCCTTCGTTGATCTCGATCTCGATATTGTCATCGATCACCGGATAGACCCAGACGCTGGAAAAGCTGGTGTGACGGCGCGCCGAGCTGTCATAGGGCGAAATGCGGACGAGGCGGTGGACGCCGCTTTCGGTCTTGGCATAGCCATAGGCATTCTCGCCCTTGACCAGCATCGTCGCCGATTTGATGCCCGCCTGTTCGCCCGCCTGATACTCGATCAGTTCGACCTTCATGCCGCGCTTTTCGGCCCAGCGCATATACATGCGCTGCAACATTTCGGCCCAGTCCTGGCTTTCGGTGCCGCCGGCGCCGGCGTGAACCTCGATATAGCAGTCATAGCTGTCGGCTTCGCCCGCGAGCAACGCCTTTATCTTGTCCTCTTCGGCGCGCGCCGCCAGCGTGGCGAGCGACTGCACCGCGTCATCGACCAGCGCCTCGTCGCCCTCCATCTCGGCAAGCTCGATCAGTTCGACCGTATCGCCCATCTCCTTTTCGATCGACCGCGTCGCGGTGATCGCCTCGTCGAGACGGCGGCGTTCGCGCATGACATCCTGCGCCGCCTTGGGATTGTCCCAAAGCGTCGGGTCCTCGACCTTCGCATTGAGTTCGTCGAGGCGGCGCACCGCGCGGTCCCAGTCGAGGAAACGGCGCAAGAGCGCCAGCGCGGCGTTGATGGTATCGACATGATCCTGCGCTTCGGCGCGCATGGTCTTTGCTCCTGAAACTGTAGGCGACGGCCATAGTGGCTCAGCCGCGCGAGGCAAGCCGTCAGATGATACCGCCGCGGTCGTCGAGGAAGTCGGCGTCGCTGCGCCGGCCATTGCCTTCCTGCACCGGCGCATCGGGTCGCTTGGCGGATGCAGCGGGCTTGATCTCTTCTTCGCGGATCGTCCGGCGCGGTTCGCTTTCGGGCTTGAAGGCTTCCCAGATGATCGCCGCCTTGGGGTCGGTCCCCGGCCACGCGCCATAGACACGGCGGCCCGACTGGCGGTCGATGCGCACCATGCGGATATTCTTCGGCGCGATGAACGGCACCGGCGGCCGGTCGGCCAGCGATTCGAGGAAGAATTGCTTGAAGACCGGCGCGGCGAGGCTGCCGCCCTGCGCGTAGCCGCCCATGCTGCGCGGCTGGTCATAGCCCATGTAGAGCCCGGCGACGACGTCGGGGGTGCCGCCGACGAACCAGACGTCGGTCGGGCCGGTGGTCGTCCCCGTCTTGCCGAACAGCGGCACGTTCAGATCGCGCAGCACCTGCGCGGTCCCGCGCTGGACGACGCCTTCGAGCATATGGACGACCTGGTAGGCGGTCATCGGGTCCATCAGCTGCTTGCCCGACGGCGTGAAGCGCGGCATCGGCTTGCCATCCCAATCGTCGCTGTTGCACCCGTCGCAGGGCCTCCAGTTCTTGGGGAAAATCACCTTGCCGCGGCGATCCTGGACATAGTCGATCAGTCGGGGCTTGAGCTCGCGGCCGTGGTTCGCGAGCATCGAAAAGGCGTTGACCATCTTTTCGACCGTCGTCGACCCGGCGCCGAGCGCGGTCGACAGATAGGGTTCGTGCGTCCCGATCCCCATCGTCTTGATCGTTTCGACGATCGGTTCCATCCCGATCTGGCTCGCCGTCCTGACCGTCATCAGGTTGCGCGACTGTTCGAGGCCCCAGCGCATCGTATGCTCGCCGCTGCCACTCGCGCCGCCGAAGTTGCGGAAGCATTTGTTGCCGAAGCGCGCGCCCTGATAGACGCAGAAGGGGCCGTCAACGATCAGCGTCGCCGGCGTCATGCCATTGTCGAGTGCCGTCGCATAGACGAAGGGCTTGATCGTCGACCCCGGCTGGCGTTCGGCCTGGGTCGCGCGGTTGAACGGCGACAGGCGGACGTCGAACCCGCCCTGCATCGCATAGACGCGGCCCGAATGGGGGCTTTCGACGACCATGCCGCCCGACACTTCGGGGATGTTCTTCAGCGTATATACGCCGGGCCCGGTCGCCTTGACCGCGATCAGGTCGCCCGGGCGCATCGCCGAAAAGGCGCTGCCGCCCGTCTTGCGATAGCCCATGCTCGCGGCGCCTGCGGGCAGGCGGCCCTCTTCGCCGTCGGCAAAGCCGATGCGCGCCTCGCCGGCCGTTTTGGCGAGCACTGCGGCCACGCGCCAATTGTCGTAGTCGATGCCGATGAAGCTCGATGCGAGGCGGCTGCGCCATTTGTCGTCGGCCTCGATCCGCGCAATCGGTCCCGACCAGCCCTTGCCGGTGTCGTAGCGGACGAGGCCGCGGCGCAGCGCGCCGGTCGCGGCCTGCTGCATCTTGTCGTCATAGGGGGTACGCACCCAAAGCCCGCCGCCATAGACGCTGAGGGGGCCGTCCTCGGGGGTCTCGCCGAACTGGTCGATCAGCTGGCGGCGCACCTCTTCCATATAATAGCCGCCGACCTGCGCGACCGCCTTGTTGCCCGTTTCAGAGAGGCCGAGCGGCATCGCCTGCGCGGCGTCGCGCTGCGCCGCGGTGATCCAGCCGTTGCGGAACATTTCGGAAAGCACGAAATTGCGCCGCGCGATCGCCTTGTCGGTATTGCGCGCGCGGCCGTAGGTTTCGGGTGCCTTGGGCAAAATGGCGAGGAAGGCCATTTCGTGAAGCGCGAGCTGATCGACATCCTTGTCGAAATAGGCGCGCGCCGCGGCCTGGACGCCGAAGCTGCGACGGCCGAGCGGAATTTCGTTCAGATACAGTTCGAGGATCTGCTGCTTTGTCAGCGCCGCCTCGATCCGCTTGGCGAGGATCGCCTCGCGAATCTTGCGGGTATAGCTGACCTCGCCCGTCAGCAGCAGATTCTTCGCCACCTGTTGCGTGATCGTCGACGCGCCGACCGGACGGCCGTCGCGCTTCAGGTTGGTCAGGATCGCGGTCGCGATGCCGGGATAGTCGATCCCGCCATGTTCGAAGAAGGTGCGGTCCTCGGCCGCGAGAAAGGCGCGGACGAGAAGCTGGGGATATTCGGCATATTCCAGCTGGACGCGGCGCTCGCGTGCATAGCTGTGGACGGGCTTGCCCTCGCCGTCGCGCACCATCGTCGGCAGCGGCGGCTGATAGTCGCGCAGCTGGTCGACCGAAGGCAGGTTACGCGCGAAGATCGCCCACAGCAGCGCCAGTGCGGCCACGCCCGCCAGCGCAAGATAGCCGAGCCAGCGGAACCAGCGCCGCGTCCACATCTGCCGGAACCAGCCAATGACGGCGTTGCTGTCGCGGCGCAGGCGGTAACGGAAGTGGGACGTGCTGTCGGCGACCATGATTGGCCTGCCTCTAAAGCCTGCTTCGCCGAAAGGGAAGCGGCTTGCGGTGGTCGGGCATCCCCCTCCCGCAGGCGGGAGGGGTAGCGAGACTTGCGAGCTTGCTCGCTAATCGCAGCCGGGTGGGCCACCCGACTGTCCCTGCCCACCTCCAACCCCTCCCGCTTGCGGGAGGGGGGTCAGGTCGAGCAACAGTCCGCCCAGCATGGCGGTAACATCGGCAAGGACGGCATCGGCCGGCACGCAGTCTTCTTCATTCGTCATCTCTTCGGCGGCAAAGCCAAGCTCGACCGCGAGGCGAAGCCGGCGCCACAACATGTCCCGGCCAATAGCAGGCAAATGCGGAGCGCATGCATCGGTCAGCCGGTCGGTGACGTGGCGATGCGATTCGAGCCGGACATGGACGAGCCGCGGGGTCGCGTGGAGCGCGCGCAAGGTCCACACCGCGCCCGGTTCGGCGCGCGTCACCGCGGCGGTTTCGGCGAGCAGTTCGCCGATATGCCCGGCCATCGCCGCGATGCCGCCGCTCCGGTGCCGCTCGATCCACGCCTCCAGCACCGCATTCTGCCGCTCCATCAGCCGGCGGCCCAATGCTTCGAGAACCGCATATTTGTCGCCGAAATAGCGATAGAGTGCGGGCGGGCTCAGCCCCGCCTCGGCGGCGATCCGGTTGGTCGAAATGCGCTCGATGCCCTCTTCGGCGAGGAGCAGGCCCGCGACATCGAGCAGCCGGTCATAGGTGGCGCGCGCGCGGTCCTGCTTCGGCGGCGCCTTCGCCGCGACGCTCATCGCGCGCGGCCGCGCGCGCTCACCGGCCAGATGGCGACGAGCGTGTCGCCTGCGATGACATGATAATGGTCATAGAGATTGACGGTCGGGTCGCAGTGCGGGACGGTCAGCGTCACCGGATCGCCCGGCGCCATCCGTTCGCCGATGCCGGGCGCGACCAGCGCCGCATGTTCGTCGCCCATGAAGGCGAAGAAGCTGTCCGTGGGCGCGCCGCGCCGGACCACGGCGACCCCGCCGTCGGTCGACAGCGATTTGAACCCCGCATCGATGGTGACGAGACCGCTATGATTGGCGCTGACGACGCGCGCATCGACACCGAGCGCAACCTCGAACGGTACCGCGCCGTCGCCGGTCAGATCGCAGTCGCAATATTGCTTGTCCATGAAGACGTAGGAGCCCGCCTGCAGCTCGGTAAAGACGCCCAGGTCGAGGTCGATATGGTGCGTTCCCGTCCCCGAGCCGCTGACGATTTCCGCCGCGAAATCCGCGTCGGCAAGCGCGGCGAGCACGGTCTTCAGATAGTCGGTGCGCTCGACGATCGCGGCGCGGCGCTCGGCATAATCCTCGATATGTTGCTGCGACCCGCAATAATATTGGACGCCGCGCCAGCGCAGCGCCGGAAGCGCGGCGATGGCGCGCGCAAGGTCGACCGCCTTTTCGGGCGAGGCGACGCCGGTCCGCGCGATGCCGGGATCGATGTCGATCAACACGTCCAGCGTCGCGCCCTGCGCCGCAAGCGCGGCATCGATCCGCCGCGCGACATCGGGATGATCGACCGTCGCCATCAACCCGTCCGCCCGCGTCGCCAGCGCCGCAAGCCGCTCGATCGCGTGCGGCGCGGCGACCGGCGAGGTGATGAGGATGCCGGTGATGCCGCCATCGGCAAGCGCCTCCGCCTCGCCGATCTTCGCGCAGCAGACCCCGGCGGCGCCCGCCGCAAGCTGGCGCTTCGCGATATCGACGCTCTTGTGGGTCTTGGCATGGGGCCTGAGGCCGATGCCGCGCGCAGCGGCCAGCCCGGCCATCGCCGCAATATTGCGGTCGAGCGCGTCGATATCGAGGACGAGCACCGGCGTATTGAGGTCGGCGCGCGACCCCTGCCGGCCGACGAGATGGGCGTGCAAGGTCAGATCGTCGCTCATGAAAACAGCGCCTCCAGATGCGGGTTCAGAAATTTGCCATGCGGATCGGCGGCGCGGCGGACCGCGCGATAGCGTTCGGCCATCGGATAGAGCGCATCGACATCGGCGCGCGTCAACGTGTGGCGCTTCGCCCAATGCGGCCGCCCGCCATGCGCCCGGAAAATCGCCTCGGCACCGGCAAAATGATCCGCCCATGGCATTTTCGCATATTGGTGCATCGAGATCGCAGCGACCGGCCCCGCGTTCATCGGACTCATCCAGATATCGTCGGCGGCGACGGTGCGATATTCGAAGGGAAAGGTCACGGGCAAACGCCCGGCGCGAATCCAGCCGATCACGGCGTCGAGCGCGGCGAGGCCCGCGGCGCGCGGCAGTTCATATTCCATTTCCTCGAAACGGATCGTGCGGTCGGACGGAAAGATGCTGTGCGCGGGGCCGCGCCGCTCGCCGTCGAAGCGCGTCTTCATCATCGCGCGCTGGAGCAGCGGGGTCAGAAAGGGCGCGAAGGCCGCGATGTCGAGCGCGCGGCGGAACGCGCTTTCGTCGACATCGCTCGTCGAGCGCGGCGGATCGCACGGGTCGCACGGCGTCAACGTCTTCAGAATCACATGCTCGGCGTGCGGAAATATCCAGAATTCGATGTGGCGGTGCTGCTCGGCAAGCTCGTCGTAGCTTTCGCGGATTTCGTCCCAGCGCCTTTTCTCGATCCGTTCGACCAGATGAAAGGCGGGGACGACGGCAACCTCGATCTCGGTCGCGATGCCGAACAGCCCGAGCGACAGCCGCTGCGCCGCGAACAGATCGGGGTTTTCCTGCGCGTCGCACCAGCGTGTCGCGCCGTCGGCGCCGATCAGCCGGAAGCCCCGCGCAAAGGTCGACAGCGAGCCGAGATCGACGCCGGTCCCGTGCGTGCCCGTCGCCATCGCGCCCGCCAGCGCCTGCGGATTGACATCGCCCTGGTTAGCGAGCGCAAGGCCGTGCTGCCACAGCGCCTCGGTCAGCCGCTTGATGCTCCATCCTGCCGGGATGCGCGCGGTCTGACGATCGGGGGCGATACTGAGCTCGCCCGCCATCGCGTCGAGGCTGACGATCAGTTCGTCCGACCGGCATAGCGGCATGAAGCTGTGCCCGGCGCCGACCGCGCGCACCTTGGCGGCCTCGCGCACCAGCGCGGAAAGCGCCGCCTCGTTCGTCGGTCGTGCCACCGTTGCCGGGGCACGGACGCTACCCGACCAGTTGCTCCATCCTGCCTCCGCCGTCGCCATGCCACTCTCCCGCCGCGAACGGGACGGAAGCTGCGCGCCCGCAAAAAGTTAGTCAAGACTAACTTTTTGGTTCAGCGGCCGACGGCGGCGATCTGCCGCGCAAAATGAACCTGGATGGCGTCGCGGACGCCGCGCGCGACCTTTTTCTGCCCCGCCGCCGAAGCCAGAAATTCCGAATCATCCTTGTTCGAGATGAAGCCGGTTTCGAACAGGATCGACGGCGTATCGGGAGCCTTCAGCACGACGAAGGATGCAAAACGGTGCGCGGTGGTGCGGAAGGTGACATCGTCCGCCGCCTCACGCTGGAGCAGACGGGCGAAATCGGATGCGACATTCATCGTCTCGCGCTGCGTCAGGTCGAGCAGGATCGACGAGACTTCGCCGCTGTGCGCGCCCAGATCGACGCCGTTGATGATATTCGCCTTGTTCTCGCGCGCCGCAAGCCGCGCCGCCTCGCGGTCGGAGGCGACTTCGGACAGCGTATAGACCGACGCGCCATGCGCCTCTTCATTCTCGGCCGCGTCGGCATGGATCGAAATGAACAGGTCGGCCTTCAGTCGCCGCGCGATGCCATAGCGTTCCTCGAGCACCAGAAAGCGGTCGTCGGAGCGGGTGAGCGCGACGCGAACGCGGCCGCTGGCAACCAGATCGTCGCGGATCGCGCGCGCGATTCCGAGCGTGATGTCCTTTTCGCGCTTGCCGCTGTGCGGCGAAATCGCGCCCGGATCGTGCCCGCCATGGCCGGCGTCGATGACGACTAGCGGCAGGCGTGGATTATTCGGCCCTTCGATCTTGGGCAGCGCCGGCGCCGGCTTGGGTGCGCCGGCCCTGCGGCGAACGGCCGGGATCGGCGCCCAGAATGTCGAGCGCGATACGGTCGGGTCCGGCGAGGACGAAGGCCGACGCGCCCGCGACGACGTCGGCAAAGCGCAGCGTCACCTCGCGGTCGCCGATTTCGACCGCGCGAATATCGCCCGCGATCGCCGCCGGTATCGACAGGATCGTCGCGATCAGGACAAGGATCAGGCCCATCGCCCGGTTATGCCGCCCCCGGCGCGCGATGGTCCAGCGCTTATTCGAAAACATGAGGGCTCCGGCCGCAAAAAAGGATGAACCAGTCATTAGCCATCGCCCGTCAAATCGCGGTCAACCGGCACGGTTAACAGGCGATTCAGCACGAATTGCGCAAAACGCCTTGTCGGCGTGCGCGAACATTCCCATGTGTCTGCCGTGCTTTGGGTTGCCGTTGGTCCGTGCCGATGCTAGCACCCGACACACTGACGGTGTCCGACCCGATCCCGTCCGGCCTTTTGAGGGGAAAGGCTGACCCGCGCGATTCGCGGTTCATGGCCTCCCCGGCGCCGGACATGCGGGGAAAGACATGTCCGTCAGTCCACCCGGATGACCGGGCGGCGGCCGACCCCATTCCAGCGTCGCCTGCCATAACGGTCACCCCGTAACAGGTTGATGCCGTATGAGGCTTGCCATGCCCTCTTCCCATGCCGACGCAGTCGCATTTGCGCCGCGCGTCGACGTGACGGAAGACCGCATGCGCGTCCAGGACCGGACGCGGGCCACGCGCGGCAATAACGTCTTTTTCCGTTTGAACCCTATCGACCGCAGCCGCCCTCCACGGGCGGCGGCGGCCTTTTTGTTTGGCGCGCTGCGGCGCGCCTGGAGTGATAATAATGACCACGCGCATGTTGATCGACGCGCGGCACCGGGAGGAAACCCGGGTCGCCGTCACCAAGGGAAACCGCATCGAGGAGTTTGATTTCGAGTCCGCCGAGCACAAGCAGCTCAAGGGCAATATCTATCTGGCCAAGGTAACCCGCGTCGAACCGTCGCTGCAGGCGGCGTTCGTGGAATATGGCGGCAATCGCCACGGCTTCCTGGCCTTCAGCGAAATCCACCCCGACTATTACCAGATCCCGAAGGAAGACCGCGAAGCCTTGCTGCGCGAAGAGGCGGAGCATGCCGCCGAAGCCGCGATGCGCGCCGAGGAAGACCTCGACGAGCTGGAAGGCGATGTGGCCGATGTCGACGAGCCCGGCGACGATGACGCCGCCGTTGCCGCCCCCGAAACCATCGGCGAGGACAGCGACGACGATGGCCGCCAAGATTCCGCGGACGACGCCGAGGGCGAAGATGGCGAAGAAGCGCGCGACGATCGCGACGACAAGGGTCGCCGGGGCCGCGGGCGGGGCCGGGGTCGCAAGGGCGGCCGCGGACGCGGACGCCGCGACGAGGATGAAAATGGCGAAAGCCGCATGTCGCTGCGCCGCAAGTACAAGATTCAGGACGTCATCCGTCGCCGCCAAGTGATGCTGGTGCAGGTCGTCAAGGAAGAGCGCGGCAACAAGGGTGCGGCGCTGACCACCTATCTGTCGCTGGCCGGCCGCTATTGCGTGCTGATGCCGAACACGATGCACGGCGGCGGGATCAGCCGCAAGATTTCGAACGGCGCCGATCGCCGCAAATTAAAGGCGATGATCGACGAGCTCAACCTGCCGCCGTCGATGGGCTGCATCGTCCGCACCGCGGGGATGAGCCGCACCAAGACCGAGATCAAGCGCGACTTCGACTATCTCGCCCGGCTGTGGGACGAGATTCGCGAAAAGACGCTGGGGTCGAGCGCGCCGGCGCTGATCCATTCGGACAGCGACCTTGTGAAACGTGCGATCCGCGACATCTATCACCGCGACATCGAGGAAGTGCTCGTCGAGGGCGAAGAGGGCTATAAGGCGGCGAAGCAGTTCATGAAGCTGCTGATGCCCAGCCACGCCCGGCGCGTGAAGCAATATGCCGACCCCGTTTCGCTCTATCAGCGCTATGGCGTCGAAGATCAGCTCGCCGGGATGCTCAATCCGGTCGTTCAGCTGAAATCGGGCGGCTATCTCGTCATCAACCCGACCGAGGCGCTGGTGTCGATCGACATCAACTCGGGCCGCTCGACGCGCGAGCATAATATCGAGCAGACCGCGCTCAGCACCAACCTTGAGGCGGCACACGAAATCGCCCGCCAGCTTCGCCTGCGCGACATGGCGGGCCTGATCGTCATCGACTTCATCGACATGGATCATGGCTCGAACGTCCGCAAGGTCGAGCGCGCGATGAAGGATGCGCTCAAGAATGACCGCGCGCGCATCCAGGTCGGCCGCATCTCGGGCTTCGGCCTGATGGAAATGAGCCGCCAGCGGCTGCGCACCGGCGTGCTCGAAGCGTCGACGCGCCCCTGCCCGCATTGCGAAGGCACCGGCCTCGTCCGCACCGCATCGTCGGCGGGTCTCAGCGCGCTGCGCCTGATCGAAGAGGAAGCCGCACGCGGCAAGGGCAGCAAGATCATCCTGCGCGCGAGCCAGGAAGCGACCTTCTATCTCCTCAACGAAAAGCGCCGCGAACTGCGCGATATCGAGGATCTGTACGGCGTCAGCGTCGAAATCCTGCCCGACGGCGAAACCGAAGGCGCGCGCATGGCGATCGAGGTCGGCGGCCCGCCGCCCGTTCAGCGCCGCAGCTTCGCCCCGATCGCGCCGATCGAGGATGATGATGACGACGATATCGTCGACGAAGAGGATATCGAAGAAGAGGAAGAAGAAGCCGAACGCCCCGCGCGCCGCGAACGCGAGCGTGAAGAGGGCGATGCCGATGGCGAAGGCGGACGCAACAAGCGCCGCCGGCGTCGCCGCCGCGGTCGTCGCGGTCGCCGCGATGACGAGGGCAACGAAACCGCCGAGGGCGAAACGGCTTCCGAAGAGGCCGAGGAAACCGACGGCGACGGCGACGACGAAGCCGGCGCCGATGGTGCGGCGGAACCCGTAGCCGCCGAAGCGAGCGAGGAAGGCGAAGCCAAGCCGCGTCGCCGCCGCGGCGGACGCGGTCGAAAGAAGGTCGAGGCCGAAGCCGTCGAAGCCGAGGCAGGCGACGCGGACACGACTGCGCCCGAACCGGAAGCCGTCGAAGCCCCCGCCCCCGAAGCCCCTGCGGCCGAAGAAAAGCCGAAGCGCAAACGCGCGCCGCGCAAGACCAAGGCGGCGATCGCTGCCGAAGCGGCCGCGGTCGAAGCCGCCGACGCAAGCAGCGAAGCGCCCGAGGCTCCTGTCGCCGACGTGCCGGTAGAGGAAGCAGAACCCGCCAAGCCCGCGCCGAAAAAGCGCGCGAGCCGCAGCAAGAAGGCGGCCGCCGCCGAAGCGCAGCCCGCCGAAGCAACCGCAAGCGCTCCGCAGGGCGATTCCACGGTCGAAGCCATCCCTGCCGACGCCGAAGGCGACGCCCCTGAGGGCGGACCCCGTCGCGGCTGGTGGCAGCGCACCTTCGGCAACTGACGCGCCTGAATTGCATGAAAAGACGGGCCCTCGCGCAAGCGGGGGCCCTTTTTTCGGACAGGCGCCGCAGTAGCGGCCATCACGCACCTTGCGCCCGCGCGGCTGGCGCCCCAATAAGTCTCCATGGCTTCATTCGAGGTTCAGACGCGCGGCGCAAGACGGGCGGCGATGATCGCGCCATCCCCGTCCCACATCCTGGCCCGGCCGGGCGCCTGGCGCGCCGCGCTGCGCCTGCTGCTGACGCTCGTCGCCATGGTGGCGGTTGCTGCGCGGCCGGTGATGGCGCAGTCGATGCTGCGCGACGCCGAAACCGAGGCGCTCTTCCAGGACATGGTCGATCCGCTGCTCGTCGCGGCGGGGCTGCGTCCCGGACAGGTGCGCGTCCACCTGCTCGGCGATCGCAGCATCAACGCGTTCGTGGCGGGCAGTCAGGACATCTATGTCTTTAGCGGCCTGATCGAGACCGCCGACAGCGCCAACGAAGTGCAGGGCGTACTCGCCCACGAGCTCGGCCATATCATGGGCGGCCACGCCATCCGCGCCAGCGACGGCGCCAAGACCGCAACGGGCATCTCGCTGCTCAGCCTGCTGCTCGGCGCCGCGGCGATCGCGGCGGGCGGCGGCGATGCCGGTATGGGCATCATGATGGCGGGGCAACAGGCCGCGCTCGGCAAATATCTGGCGTTCAGCCGGGTTCAGGAAGCGACCGCCGACGCCGCCGGTGCGCAATATCTGTCGAAGGCAGGGATCAGCGGCAAAGGCAGCCTCGATTTCTTCAAGAAGCTGCAGAATCTCGAATTCCGCTACGCCGTCAAACAGGATGATGATCAGGCCTACAGCCGCACGCACCCGCTGTCGGGCGATCGCATCCAGGCGCTCCGCGAAGTCTATGTCGTCGATCCGGCGTGGGACAAGCCAAGCGATCCCCAGCTCGAAGCCCGCTTTCAGCGCGTGAAGGCCAAGCTGCTCGGCTATATGGAAGAGCCCGAGCGGACGCTGCGCAAATATCCCGAAAGCGACAAGAGCGTGCCCGCGCGCTACGCCCGCGCTTACGCTTGGCACAAGAGCGCCTATCCGCAAAAGGCGCTGGACGAGGTCGATGCCCTGATCGCCACCAATCCCGAAGACCCGTATTTCCTCGAGCTCGAAGGCCAGGTCTTGCTCGAATCCGGACGGCCCAAGGAAGCGATTCCGCCGCTACGCAAGGCGGTCGCCAATTCGAAATCACAGCCGCTGATCGCCTCGACCCTCGGCCATGCGCTGATCGCGACCGAGGACCCGGCCAATTTTCCCGAGGCCGAAAAGGTGCTGAAAACCGCCGTCGCGCTCGATAACGAGAATCCGTTCGCCTGGTATCAGCTCGGAATCGTCTATGCGAACCGCGGCGATCAGGCGCGCGCCGCGCTCGCCTCGGCGGAACGCTACAGTCTCGAGGGTGGACAGCCGATGCTCGCGCTGCGTAATGCCGAAATGGCGATGCAGGGCCTGCCGCAAGGATCGCCCGACTGGATTCGTGCACAGGATATTTCGATGGTTGCGCGCGCCGAGGTAGAACGGACGCGCAAACGGCGCTAGATTCACGACGAAATTCGGGGATGCATCGCAATTTCGCGAATGCACAAGGGCGACAAGTGACAGACAAGAAAGACGAATATTATCAGCCGTGGTTGCGCGACCCGTCGCCGGCGCCCGAGCCCCTGCCGCGCGCCGACGAGGGACTGGCAAAGCCGAAGGACGCCCCGCCCGTCGGCATCGACGTCGGCCGCTATACGCCGAAGCCCGCCCCGGCGCGCGACCCGCGCGTCACGGGGGAGCAGCTGAAGGCCGGCGCGGCGCGGCTGTGGAGTGCGATCCGGCACGGCGCTGCGGCCTTTGCCGACTGGACGATCGATGTCGGCGAACGCGCCGACATACCCGCGCGCGTCGAGGCGATGGAGATACCGCGACGGACGCGCGACCTTGCGCAGCGTTCGGGCCGCGGCGCCGCGCGCGCCGCGCGCGCCGTCGGACGCGGATCGGCGAAGGCGGCGCGCAGCGCAGCGAGCGCGAGCGGCGAGGCGTGGGACAAGATGGCGCTGGGCGACAAGGTCGCGAAAATTTCCAGCGAGGCCGGACGCGGGATCGGCGAAGTCGCGGGCAAGACGAAGGCCGGGATAGGTCAGGTTGCGCGCGCCAGCAAGGACGGCATCGGCGATGCCGCGAACAAGCTGCGCCCAGCCGCCGAAGAGCTTGCGCCGCCGCCCTCGGGGCTCGAACAATTGCTCGCGCGCGAAGAAGCCGAGGCGCGCGCCGCCGACGCCCAGAATGCGGGCGACCTCCCCCTCTTTGCCGGCGAGGCGATCCCCGCGACCTTGGCCGAAACGCAAGCCAAAGCGGCGGCGATAGCCGCCGTGCCGGACGATGATCGCACCCCGCATGTCGCAGCCCCGGCCAAACCCAAGCCCGCGCGCGCCAAGGCGATGACCGCGGGCCGTTTGCCGCAGCGCCAGGGAGGAATGATGGACGGCGTATCGACGCGCACCCTGCTGATCGGCGGCATCGCCGCGCTCGCACTGCTCGGCGCGACCTTCTGGCTTGGCGGCCGCTTCGGCGGCGGCATGAGCAAGAGCGAGGTCGAGACGATCGTCGGCGACTATATTCGCGCTAATCCCGAGATCATCCCCGAGGCGCTGGAGGCGCAGCGCGACCGCGAAATGGCGAAGGCCATCGACGCGATCCGCCCCGCACTCGAAAAGCCTTACGCCGGCGCCTGGGCGGGCAATGCCGACGGCGACGTCACACTGGTCGTCTTCACCGACTATGCCTGCGGCTTCTGCCGGGCGAGCGTGCCCGACGTCGACCGGCTGGTCCGCGAGGACAAAAGGCTGAAGGTCGTGTTCCGCGAATTGCCGATCATCTCGCCGCAAAGCCGCGATGCCGCGCTGATGGCGCTCGCCGCCGCGCGGCAGGGCAAATATGACGCTTTCCACCACGCGATGTTCGCAGCGAGTTCGCTCGACCCCTCGGCGATCGCCGCCGCAGCGCAGCGCGCGGGCGTCGTCACCGACGGCAGCGCCGACGCGACCGCGAACGAGGCGCTGTTCCAGCGCGAACTCGACGCGAACCTCGCGATCGCAACCCAGCTTCAACTCAACGCGACCCCCACCTGGGTCGTCGGGGACCAGCTTTTCCAGGGGCAGGTCGGCTATGACGCGCTGAAGCGCGCCATCGCCAAGGCCCGGTCCAAGAGCTGAGGCGCGCGGGCTTGGCGACCGTCACGCACGATCAGGCGCTCGCCAACGCCCGGCATCTGCTGGCGGGTCAGCCTGCGGCGGCGCTGGCGCAGGCGCAGGCGATTATCGAGGTTGTTCCGACATCGGCCGCCGCCCACCGCCTTGCTGCGCACGCGCTGCGCGCGCTCGGACGCGAGGATGAGGCGCAGGCGGCCGCGCTCGACGCCGTTGGCGCGGCGATCCACGATCCCGAGATGATCGCGGCGGCGCTCGCCCTCGCCGAAGATCGGCTGCCCGATGCCGAGGCCGCGCTGCGCGGACGCCTGCGCGACGACGCCACCGATGTCGCGGCGATCCGCATGCTGGCCGAGGTCGCCGGGCGTATCGGCCGTTATGGCGATGCCGAAAAGCTGCTGATGCGGGCGGTCGAACTCGCGCCGGGGTTCGGCGCCGCCCGCGCCAATCTGGCGACGGTCTATTACAAGCAGAATCGCTTTGCGGAAGCCGTCGCGGCGCTCGATTCCGTGCTCGGCGACGATCCCGACAATCCGGCCCACGCCAATCTGAAGGCCGCCGCCCTCGGCCGTATCGGCGGCTATGACGAAGCGATCGCGCTGTACGAAGAATTGACCCGCCGCTTTCCCGGCCACGCCAAATTGTGGATGAGCTATGGTCATATGCTCAAGACGGTCGGGCGGCAGGACGACAGCATCGCGGCCTATCGCCATGCGCTCGCCACCGATCCCGGGCTGGGCGAAATCTGGTGGAGCCTCGCCAATCTGAAGACCATTCGGTTCGACGCCGCCGACCGATCCGCCATGGAAGCTGCGCTCGTCGATGCGGCGCCAACGGACGAGGCGCGCGCGGACGACCGGCTCCATCTGCACTTCGCGCTTGGCAAGGCCTATGACGATGCCGGCGATCATGCCGCAGCCTTTCGTCACTACGCAGCAGGCAATGCGATCCGGTCGGCGCAACTCGGCTATGATCCGGCTGATACGCGCGCCACGGTCGATGCCATCATCGCCCATTTTCCGGCCGAACGCTTTGCGGCAATGGCCGGTGCGGGCGCGCCCGATCCCGATCCGATTTTCGTCCTCGGCCTGCCGCGCGCGGGTTCAACGCTGATCGAGCAAATTCTGGCAAGCCATAGTGCGATCGAAGGCACGATGGAATTGCCCGATATTCCGGCGCTGGCGCTCAGCCTCGGGCGCGATGCGAAGGGCGACCCGCGTCGCTGGGTCGAAGCACTGGCCGATCTGCCCTCCGATGCGCTGGCCGACCTCGGCCGGCAATTCCTGGCGCGCACTGCAGTCCAGCGCAAAACGGACAAGCCCTTCTATATCGACAAGCTTCCGAACAACTGGCTTTACCTGCCCTTCATTCGCCTGACCCTGCCCTGCGCCAAGATCATCGATGCTCGGCGCCACCCGCTCGATTGCTGCTGGTCGAACTTTCGCCAGCATTTCGCCAAGGGTCAGGCGTTCAGCTATGGGCTGGAGGATATCGGTGCCTATTATCGCGACTATGTCCGCCTGATGGCGCATATCGACGCGGTCCAGCCGGGCCGGGTTCACCGCGTTATCCACGAGGCGCTGCTCGACGATCCGGAGGGCGAGGTTCGCGCGATGCTCTCCTATCTGAACGTCCCGTTCGACGAGGCCTGCCTGGCCTTTTACGCCAATGATCGCGCCGTGCGTACCGCGTCGAGCGAACAGGTGCGCCGCCCCATCAACCGCGACGGCGTCGATCAATGGCGCCCCTATGACGCATGGCTCGCCCCGCTCAAGGCGGCGCTCGGTCCGGTGCTGGAAGCTTATCCGGGGGTTCCACTGCTCGCCGACTAGCCCGCCGCGCGCAAATACGTTGCCTTTGAGCAACAGCAGCCGACATTTTCGACCAATGCGCGCACCGGTGCGATGACAATGCTTGCGCTTGCGCTGCACCGCGTCATTCTCCGTCACATTGTTGTCATCGAGGGGGGTCTCTATGCGGAATGTTTCGGCAGTGTTGGCGAAAGGCAGCGCGCTGCTGCTCGGCAGCACGATCCTGTGCACGTCGGGAACGGCGCTCGCACAGCAAACGGCGCCGGCCAATGGCGACGACATCGTCGTCACGGCTTCGAAGCGCGAGCAGAATCTGCAGGACGTGCCGATGGCGATCACCGCGCTCGGCACCGAAAGACTGGCCGAGTTGCAGGTCAAGGAATTTCAGGACGTCGTCAAATTCCTGCCGTCGGTGACGATCCAGACGGCCGCACCGGGCTTTGCCCAGGTCTATTTCCGCGGCGTGTCGTCGGGCGAGAATGCAAACCATTCAGCCTCGCTGCCGACCGTCGGCACTTATCTCGACGAAATGCCGGTAACGACCATTCAGGGCGCGCTGGATATCCATGCCTATGATCTTTCGCGCGTCGAGGCACTCGCCGGGCCGCAGGGCACGCTGTATGGCGCAAGTTCGATGGCGGGCACGATCAAGCTTGTCACCAACAAGCCCGACACCAGCGGCACCTATGGCGAGATCGGGGCCGAGATCAATTCGGTCGCGCACGGCAATTTCGGCGGTGTCGCCGAAGGCTTCATCAACGCGCCGCTCGGCGAGCGCGCGGCGCTGCGCCTCGTCGGCTGGTACCGCCACGATGCCGGCTATATCGACAATATTCCGGGCAGCCGCACCTATCCGACCAGCGGCATCGTCCAGAATAATTCCGCCTATGTCGAAAATAACTACAACGACGCCGACACCTATGGCGCGCGCCTCGCGCTCGGGATCGAGCTCGACGACAATTGGACGCTGCGTCCGACGATCATGGGCCAGATCCAGAAGACGAACGGCAGCTATTCGCAGGAGCGGTCGAGCGCCGTCACCGGCCAGCTGCAGACCGTCCAGTACAATCCCGAATGGAGCAAGGACAAATGGCTGCAGGCGGCCCTGACGATCGAGGGCAAGCTCGGCAATTGGGATCTGACCGTAACTGGCGGCCACCTGCGCCGCCGCACCGACGTGGCGAGCGACTATTCGGATTATTCCTATTTCTATGACGCGCTCTACGGTTCGGGCTATTATCTGCGCGACAATGCGAACAATCTGATCAGCCCCAATCAGTATATCAACGGCATCGACCGTTATAAGAAGAGCTTTGTCGAGGCACGCATCGCGTCGCCCGCCGATGCGCCGATCCGCTTTATCGGCGGCGTGTTCTGGCAGCGCCAGAGTCACAATATCGAACAGAATTACATCATCGACAATCTGGCCGACGATCTGAAGGTGCCCGGCACGGCCAGCGACATCTGGCTGACCAAGCAGTTCCGCGTCGACCGCGACTATGCCGCGTTCGGCGAGCTCAGCTACGACATCACCGACAAGCTGACGCTGACCGGTGGCGGCCGTCTGTACAAGTTCGACAACAGCCTGGTCGGCTTCTTCGGCTATTCGGCGGGCGTGTCGAGCCGAACCGGCGTCGCCGCCTGCTTCGGTCCGGCAATCGTTGCCGGGTCGCCCTGTACCAATCTCGACAAGCGGACCAAGGATACCGGCTTCATTCACAAGCTGAACCTGACGTACAAGCTCAGCGACAATGCCTTGATCTATGGCACCTGGTCGCGCGGCTTCCGTCCCGGCGGGATCAATCGCCGCGGCACCCTGCCGCCCTATGGTCCGGATACGCTCGACAATTATGAATTCGGCTGGAAGACCAATTGGGGTCCGGTGCGCTTCAACGGCGCGATCTATCAGGAGGATTGGAAAGACATTCAGCTTTCCTTCCTCGGGCTCAACGGTCTGACCGAAATCCGCAACGCGGGCGTAGCGCGCATTCGCGGCATCGAACTCGACCTCGGCTATCGCGAGGGCGGCTTCTCGATCAACGCCGGGATGAGCTACAATGATGCGCAGATTCGCCGCGATTTCTGCCTGATCGCGAACAGCAGTTTCGACTGCACCCTGCCCGGCAGCGACGGTGCGACCAATGCGCTGCTCGCCCCGTCGGGAACGCAGCTTCCGGTGACGCCGAAGTTCAAGGGCAATCTGGTCACGCGCTACGAATTCCCGATCGGCGGGCTGGGCGGGCATGTCCAGTTCGCGCTCAACCATATCGGCAAGCGGCGCAGCGACCTTCGCATCTTTGAAAATGCGCTCAAGGGAACGCTTAAATCCTATACCACCGCCGATATCAGCATCGGTGTGAAGGGAGAGGATTGGAAGGCCGAACTGTTCGCGACCAATTTGTTCGACAGCAACGGCATCATCAATACGGGTGTCCAGTGCCTCGAAACCACCTGCGGCGATCCCGACGGGCTGACCAGCACCGGCGGGGTATTCTACGACACGCCGATCAGGCCGCGACTGATCGGGCTCAAGGTCAGCAAGGAATTCTGACCGGGTGACGAACCCCGCACAGCAACAGGGCGAGGCCGGGCAGAAGCTCGGTCTCGCTATGTGCGTCGCGCTCGTTATGGGTAATATGATCGGGTCGGGGGTGTTCCTCCTGCCCCGCGACTTGGCGCCGCTCGGCTGGAACGCCGTCATCGGCTGGGGCGTGACGATCACCGGCACCCTGTGCCTCGCCATCGTTTTTGCGCGGCTTGCGCGGCGATTGCCCGGCGGCAGCGCGACCTTCACCTACGCCAATGCCGCCTTCGGCCCCGGCACGGGATTCACCGTCGCTTGGAGCTACTGGATCAGTTGCTAGACGGCGAATGCGACGCTCGCCGTCGCGGCGGTCAGCAATCTTTCGATCGTCATCCCCCGGCTGGGCGACAAGGGGCCGCTGCCCGCGCTGGTCGCGATCGGCTTCCTGTGGCTGTTCACGCTCATCAACCTGTCGGGCATCCGCCGCGCGGGCGAGACGCAGATCATCACGCTGCTGTTGAAGCTCGTGCCGGTGATCGGCGCGGTGCTGGTCGCGGCTTGGCTGCTCGGCACCGGCGAAGGCCATGCCGCAGGGATGGCACATACCCAGCCGGTCAGCCTGTCGGCAGTGAGCGGCGCGGCGACGCTGACGCTGTTCGCGCTGCTCGGCTTCGAAAGCGCCGCCGTCGTTGGCGACCGGGTGCGCGATCCCGAAAGGATGATCCCGCGCGCCACGCTGATCGGCGCCGCGGCGACCGGCCTCCTCTATCTCCTGTCCTGCACCGCGGTCACCATGCTGCTGCCCGTCGAAACGCTGCAACAGTCGAACGCCGCCTATGCGACCTTTTTCGGAACGCTGGTCAGCCCGCTGGCGGGCGATATCGTCGCGGTCTTTGCCGCGATCGCCGCGCTCGGCGCGCTCAACGGATTCGTGATGCTGCAGGGCGAGATTCCGCGCGACCTCGCCCATCGCGGCCTGCTCCCTTCCCTTTTCGGGCGCGACAATCGCTTCGGGTCGCCGCAAATGGCGCAGATCGCGTCGAGCCTGCTCGCGAGCATCGTCGTCTATGCCAATTATTCGCGCGGGCTCGCCGAACTTTTCACCTTCATGGTGCTCATCACCACCTCGACCGCAATCATCCTCTATGTCGTCGGCAGCCTGTCGGCGCTGCGGCTCGAACAGGCGGGCAGCCTGCGCGTCTCGCCGGGTTTTGCGGCGCTCACGCTCGTCGGCTTCGGCTATAGTTGCTGGGCCTTTTACGGCGCCGGGATCGAGGCGAGCCTGTGGAGCGTCGCGATGACCGCGGCGGGACTGCCCATCTATCTGCTGATGCGCCGCCGCGGGGGCGCGGCCTCAGCGCCAGCGGGGCGCGAATAGACCGCGGTCGCGCAGGATCACCTGCGCCGCATTATGTCCCGGCGCGCCGGTGACGCCGCCGCCGGGGTGCGTTCCCGCCCCGCACATGTAAAGCCCTTTCACCGGACCGCGATAGCCGCCATTGCCGAGCACCGGCCGCGCCGACCACAGCTGGTCGAGGCTCATATTGCCGTGCATGATGTCGCCGCCGACCAGCCCGAACTTGCGCTCCAGACCCTTGGGGCTGAGGCGCGTCTGGCCGACGATGCTGGCGCGGAAGCCGGGCGCATGCTTTTCGACCGTGTCGATGATGCAATCGGCCGCGGCTTCCTCCTCATCGTCCCAGTCGCGTCCGCCCGGCAATTCGGGCGCGAACTGCTGACAGAAGAGGCTGGCGACATGACAGCCTTCGGGCGCGAGGCTGTCATCGACGGTCGAGGGGATGAGCATCTCGACGATCGGTTCCTTCGACCAGCCGTCGCGCTTCGCGTCGAGAAAGGCGCGGTCCATATAGTCGAGCGTCGGCGCGAGGATGATCCCCGACTGGTGATGCTCGCCAGGTTCGGGAAGGCAGGTGAATTTGGGAAGTTCGGACAGCGCGACATTCATGCGGAAGGTGCCACTACCGGCCTTGAAACCCTTGATCCGGCGTTCGTAATCGGCAGGCAGGTCACCCGCGTCCATCATCCGTTCGTAAAGCAGCTTCGGCCCGACATTGGCGATCACCCGCGCCGCCGCAATCTCCTCGCCGCCGACGAGCTTGACCCCCACGGCCTTGCCGCCGTCCACGAGCACCTTCGCTACCGGGCTTTCGAGGCTGATCTCGACGCCATGATCGCGGCAGACCTTGGCCATGATCTCGGTGATCTTGCCCATGCCGCCGACGCTGTGGCCCCACGCGCCCTTTTTGCCGTTCACCTCGCCGAAGACGTGGTGAAGGAGGACATAGGCACTGCCCGGCGTGTCGGGGCTGGCATAGTTGCCGACCACCGCATCGAAGCCGAAGGCGGCTTTGACCGCCTCGCTCTCGAACCAGCTGTCGAGCATCGTGCGCGCCGACTTGGTGAACAGGTCGAGCACATCGCGCTGTTGTTCGAGGCTGAGCGTCGCGAAGCGCCGCCCCTGCCGCGCGCCGTCGAGCAGCGTGCGCATCCCTTCGCCGACATTGGGCGGAACGCGCAGCGCAAGATCGCGAAGCAGCTCGGCGACATTCTCGAGCGCGTCATAATATTGCGGCAACACCTCGGCATCGCGGGCGCTGAACTTGCGGAACTCGGCCTGCGTCCGTTCGAGCCCGCCACCGAGCTTGAGGTAGCCGCCATCCTCCTGCGGCAGGAAATTGCTGATCGGCCGTTCGATGACGCGATAGCCATGATCGGCGAGCTTCATGTCGGCGATCACTTTCGGTTGCAGCAGGCTGACCGTATAGCTCGCAACCGAATTGCGGAAACCCGGCGCAAACTCCTCCGTCACGGCGGCGCCGCCGACGACATCGCGCGCCTCCACGATGCGGACCTTGAGCCCCGCCTTGGCAAGATAGAAGGCGCAGACAAGGCCGTTGTGGCCGGCGCCGATGATCAGCGCGTCATAGGCTTTGGTCATGAAAAATCTTTCGCAAGTGGGGACTGGACGTGCTGCCGCCCGAAACCGAGGCCGAGTATGCGGCCGGGAATGCGGCGCAGCAGCGGGATATGGTCGAGCAGGCGGATCGCGAGCGGGACATGATCGATCTCGCCGCGCAGCATTGGTTCGACGACGCGCTGGTGCGCGAAGCGCTGTAGCGCCTGCATCCTTGTCGTCGGCTTCCATCGACGATCCTGCACCTGCGCGAGCAAGGGATCGGGGTCGGCGCCGGCGGCAAGCGGCGCCGCAAGAATATTCGCCGCGGCCACCGCATCCTGCACCGCAAGGTTGATCCCGACGCCGCCGACGGGCGACATCGCGTGCGCGGCATCGCCGATCGCGAGCAGTCCGGGCTGCCACCAGCGGGTCAGACGGTCGAGCGCGACCGACAGAAGCTTGACGTCGTCGAAGCTGCCGATCGCGTCGATCCCGGCAGCAAGGCCCGGTGCTATCGCGACGATGGTCTCGCGGAAAGCCGCAATACCGCGCGCCTTGACCGCCGCGAAGCCGCCCTTTTCGATGATCTGCGCGCACTGCCAATAATCGCCGCGCGGGATCGCGACGACCATTCCGCCCTTGTCGATCGTGCCGAGCGGGACTTCGGTCATGTCCAGGTCCGCCGGCATCGGCACCCGGAACCATAGCACATCCATCGGTGCACCGAGATCGTCGAGCGGTAGCCTGGCGGCATCGCGCAGCACCGACCGGCGACCGTCGGCGGCGATGACAAGCCGCGCGGGCAGCGTTTCGCCGCTCGCCAGCGTTACGCCGTCGACGCGGCCGGCCGGATCATGGCGCAATCCGGTTGCTTCGGTCGACATGCGCAGGTCGAAGGTGCGATATTTGCGGCCTTCGCGCGCAATGAAGTCGAGCAGATCCCATTGCGGCATCATCGCGATAAAGGGTGCGGCAACGGGCAGATGCTTGAGCGTCGCGATCGTGTAGCGGCGCCCGAGCAGGTCGAGCGTCATCGTGTCGATCGCGGCATGCGGAAGCGCGAGCAGAGCGCCGAGCAGGCCGATGTCGTCGAACAGGTCGAGCGTCGAGGGATGCACCGTGTCGCCGCGAAAATCGCGAAAGAAGTCGGCGTGCTTTTCGAGCACGGTCACCGCCACCCCGGCGCGCGCGAGCAGCAGCCCCGCGACCATCCCGGCGGGACCGCCGCCAACGATCACCACGGGCGCCGTGCCGGTCAAGCGCGGCTCCACCCCGCCGCCGGCGCCTGCTCGAGCCGCGCTTCGGGAATGATCGCGCGCATCCGGGCGCAGAAATGCTTGAGGCAGACTTCCTTGTCGCTGAGCGGTCCCATCTGGAAGCTTTGCGATTGCATGCCCTGCTGGACGCGGGTGATCAGCGCCGTATCCTCGGCATTGACCTGGCGGTTGATGCGCCAGTTGAGATAACGCGCGGCCTTCATCTCGCGGCGTGCATCAGGAAGCACATAACTGATTTCGCGGATCAGGCAGCTTGTCGGGCCGGTCGGCAACCACTGCATGAAATCGATCTGGTCGGGGTAGATGTCGAAGGCGACATTGGGCCACAGCTTGAAATAGAGCCAATGGCGCTGGTTCGCTTGCGGCAGGTGCGGCACCGGCGGCAGCAGCCGCTGATAGAGCCGCTCGGACCAGTTCGCCGACGGTCGGTCGGCGAGGTCGCCCCACATGCGATCGACGCGATCTTCCGCTTCGACGCCATAGCTTTTGCCGAACAGCCGCGTCAGGCCGGGGTGGGCAACGGGGATGTGCAGGCCGTCCGAATAATTGTCGCCGACATTCTTCCAGTTCACATCGCGTGGGCGCAGCGTGACGCGGCCCAAAGCGCCGAGTTCCTCGAAACGATAGGGCTCGACCATCGCTTCATAGGGCGCCATCATCGCGGCGACCGACGGGCCGCCGTCGTCCTCCAGCCGCACGAACCAGAAGCCGCGCCATGCTTCGAGGCCGACGGGAACGAGCCCCGCCTTTCCCTTGTCGAGCGTGGGATAGCTCGCCGAATCGGGAACGCCCGAGAGTCGCCCGTCGACTTCGTAGGTCCAGGCGTGATAGGGGCAAACGAGCTTCTTCGCGCAGCCCGCCGCGCCGTCGACCAGCCGCGACCCGCGGTGACGGCAAACGTTGGTAAAGGCGCGCACGACGCGGTCGGCACCGCGAACGACGATCACGCTTTCGCCGCAATAATCGATGCTGTGCCAGTCGCCCGCCGCGGGAATGTCGCTATCGTGGCACACGACCTGCCAACTCGGGCGGAAGATGCGCGCCATTTCGGCGGCGTAGAAATCGGGGTCGCTGTAGGTCCAGGCCGGGAGCGACCAGCCGTCGAGCGGGTCGGGATGCGAATCGCGAAGGGGTGCAGTTGCCATGGCTCGTTCCTTGTTATACACATGTATAACAACATGACCGCCGCTCGCCAAGCCTTTACGCGCGAAAGCGCCGACGCCCGCCGGGCCGACCTGATCGACGCGACCGCGGCATGCCTTGCCGAGCTTGGGCTGGCGGGAACGAGTGTCCGCGCGATCTGCGCAAAGGCGGGGGTATCGCCGGGGTTGCTGCGTCATTATTTCGGCGGCATCGACGATCTGATCGCCGCAGCCTATCAGGCGACGAGCGACCGGATGGATGCGGTCTTCGCCGCCGCCGCCGATGCGGCGGGCCCCGATCCGCGCGCGCGGCTGACCGCCTATCTGACGGCCAGTTTCCGCCCGCCGGTGACTGACCCGCAATTGCTCGGCGCGTGGACCGCCTTCTGGGCGCTCGCGCGCAGCGACGCGCGCATGGCGGCGATCCACGCCGACAGCTATGCCGGCTATCGCGCCCGGCTGCGCGACCTTCTCGCGCCGTGCGGCGCACGCGATCCCGATCAGCTCGCGATCCTGCTTACCGCCATGGTCGACGGGCTGTGGCTCGAACTGTCGCTCGACGCGAGCAGCTTCGGCGCCGATTCAGCGGCGGCGATGGTCGAGCGGGCGGTGGCGGCGCTGCTTTCGCCCTCCCCCGCTCCCCCAGAATAATTGCCTATTTCGCCAGGTCGCGCAGCAGGCTGTCCCAATGTGCCAGCGCGCCGGGAATGGCATCGACCGGCACCCGCTCGTTGAGCCCGTGCGCGTAGCTGTCGCTCGCCTTCGAAAACAGGCCCGCGACGCCATAGCTCGGGACGCCCAGCATGCGGAAATGATAGCTGTCGGTCGCCCCCGCGCTCATCGACGGGATGATCGGCAGGCCCGGGAAGCGCGCATGGACCGCCTTCGTCACCGCCGCCATCACATCGGGGCGCAGCGGCGAGGCGTCGCTCGCGCTCGCGTCGGGATCGGGCTTCACTGCCACCGCGGGGTCGGCGATGACCCGTTCGAGTTCGGCGCGCACCGCCTCGACCGGCACGCCAGGGAAGATGCGGCAGTTGATATTGGCGGTCGCGCGCTGCGGCAGGGCGTTTTCGGCGTGACCGCCGTTGACCAGCGTCGGGACGCAGGTGGTACCGATCTGGCCGACATATTCGGGATCAGCGGTAATCGTCGCGATCGCCGCCGTGTCGGCGGGATTGGCGGCAAAGGCCTTGAGCGCTGCGCCGATCGCACCGCCGACCTGATCGGCGACGATCGGCATACCGACCTTGGTCAACTCGTTCTGCTGCGGCTTGAAATGATAAGCGCCCACCTTGGCGAGCGCGTTCGACAATTGGACGATGGCGTTGGTCGGCGACGGGCGCGAGCTGTGACCGCCGGGATTCGTGACTTCCAGCGTGAAGTCGGCATAGGTTTTCTCGCCCGCCTGCAGGCCATAATATTGCGCCTTGCCGTCCTCGCCGATCAAGCCGCCGCCGCCGTCGCCGTTGAGCGCGAGTTCGGCGTCCTTATATTTGGCGGCGAGCGCACGCGTCGTCATCATCGACGTTTCCTCATCCCCTGACAGCAGCAGGATGATCGAGCGCTTGGGCTTGAAGCCGTCCTTCTTGAGCTGCGCCATGGTGGCGACCATCATCGCGACGTCGAATTTATTGTCCTCTGACCCGCGCCCGAAAATATAGCCATTCTCCTCGACCGGCACGAACGGATCGCGCGTCCAGTCCTTCGCGTCGGCCTCGACGACATCCATATGGCCGAGCAGCAGGATCGGCTTGTCCTTCGTCGTTCCCTGCAGCGTGGCGGCAAAGGTCGCGGTTTCGCCCATCGGGGTGATGACGATATCGCCGTCGGCATAGCCCGCCGCCTTCAGCACCTCGGCATAATAGGCCGCAAGTTCGGGCACCTTGCCGCGTCCCGCGACGGTCGGGATCGCGACGCTGTCGATCAGGATCTTCTTCGCGGCACCCGCGTCGGCGGGCTTGGCGTGGACGGGCGCGGCGGCCAGCAAGGCGGCGGCGAGGGCGAGCGGAGCGGTAAGGGTGCGCATGGCTCCCGACTATGGCGCCTGCGCGCGGGCGCGCAAGACCCGAAGTTGGGCCGACACTCCCTGCGCCCCAATCGCCGCCCGCGGTCAAGCCGGCGCGAGTTCGCTCGCAAGCTTGAGCACGCAGCGCCCGTCGAGCATTTCGATCAGATAGGCGGGATTCGCCGCGCTCCCGTTGCGCACGATCCGGCTACCCTTGATCGTGCGTTCGACGCGGCGGTCGAAGCGCTCGGCGATCACGCCGCGACCTTCGCCGCGGCCCCATTGCCAGCACACCATCGTGCCGACCGGAAAATCGCGGTCGGTCAGGCGCCGAACGAGGCCGGCTTTTCGCCGACGACTTCGAGCGCTGGAGGCGCCTTGGCCGCACCCGCACGGCGATGCGACAGCTTGCCGTCGACCTTGCCGCCATTTTCGATCGTGATCGTTTCGTAGGTCACGTCGCCGGTGATCCGCGCGCTGGCGTGGATGATCAGCGTCTTGGCCTCGATCGACCCATCGACCAGACCTGCAAGCTTGGCGGTTTCGGCGACGACACCGCCCTTGATCTCGCTCGCCTCGCCCTGGACGAGGTTGGCGCATTTCAGGTCGCCCTCGATCTTGCCGTCGACGTGCAGATCGACGGTGGCCGACACATTGCCGGTGATGACCACATCCGACCCGATGATCGAGAAGGTGGTATGACGCGCGCCGGTCGCCATCTTAGCGGGCACCGGCGGAAGCGAGGGCGCCGACCCGCTGTCGGGCGTCGTCTTTGACTTCGAGAACATCGGCTTTGGCCTCCAGAAAACGCCGCGGATTGACCGCGACCCCGTTCAAACGGACTTCGAAATGCAAATGGCTGCCGGTCGAGCGGCCGGTGCTGCCCATGCGGGCGATCTGCTGGCCCGCGGTGACGCGGTCGCCCACTTTGGCGTTGAAACCCGACAAATGGGCGTAGCGGGTCAGGATGCCCTGGCCATGATCGACCTCGACGACATTGCCATAGCCCGACTTCTGGCCGACGAAGCTGACGCGCCCGGGTGCGGCAGCGAGGATCGGCGTGCCGATCGGGCCGGGGAAATCGAGCCCGGCGTGCATCGCACCGGCGCCGGTGAAGGGATCGCTGCGATAGCCATAGCTCGATGAGAGCATCAGCACATGCGCCGGCTGACCCGAAGGGATCGCGACGAGGGTGCGTTCGAACACTTCCATACGGAACAGCGCGCCTTCGAGCGCGGCGAAGCTGGTGCCGAGCGCACCCGCATTGCCGCCGCGGCGCTGGAAGGGGATGAGCGGACCACCACGACCCGACGAGGCGTCGCGAACGAGCGCGCGCGGATCGAGCCCGAGCTTGGCGACTGCGCTTTCGGCCTTGGCGGCGCGGGCGTTGACCGCGGCTAGCAGGCGCGACGAAAAAGCCTCCTGCCGCGCCTCGATGCGGGCGAGCGCCTGCGCTTCGGGGGGCAGGCGCGGATCGATGGCGCTGGTCTTGAGCGGCGTCGCGGCGGCGCCGTCGCCTTTAGCATCGCCGGCCGCTTTCGCCGGCGCGGGCAGCGCTTCGTTGCCGAAATAATCCTGCTGCCACTGTTCGAGCTGCTTTTGCCGCTCGTCGAGGTCGGCGGCGATTTCGCCGACGCGGTCGCGATAGCGCGCGATGCGCTGCTCGGCAGCCGCGGCAGCCGCCTGCTTCTGCGCGACTTCGGCGCGCTCGTCGGCAGTGAGCAGCTGGTTGACGAACACGGCGAGCGTAATCGCAGCCCAAGCGAGCAGCACCGCGCCGGCGATCAGCGCAACGCGCTTTTGCCAAACGGCGCTGATACGCAGAAACCGGACATGGCCGTGCGTGCGAATGAAGATTTCATGGTCCTGGAACAGCGCATTGAAACGCTGGCGCCAATGGCGCAGACCCGTCGATTGGGAAGACAAGCTACGACCCCGTCTTGTTGTTCTGATGGAGCCCTCCGCCCCGACTTGGTGGGGCCTTTACCAGCGCCGGCGGAGCATCGCGACTCTTCAGCGGCCGAGTCGGGTTGAATCGAACCTGACTCGCGGTGAACGGTGTCAAACCGTCGCAACTATGATCGATCGGGCGGCATTTTCGCCGCGAATCGGGGATTATCGTTGACGGCTTGCTTACCATTTCGGCCTAGGACGAGGGGGTGACCCATATGCCCGATCTTGCCGTTCCGGCGGCCGCCGAGACGGCGGCTGACGCCATCGAAGCGCCCGCTTCGCGCCCCCGATCAGCGGTCAGCGCCGGGGTCGGGATCGTGGGTATCCTGGGCCTTTTTTCCTATCTGCTAATCGCGCGTTACGCGCCCGAAATCGCCGCCTATCTGGGCGTCGACTGGGGACAGCGCGGGCCGATGAACGGCCCCAATTCGGCGATCGCCAGCGTTCTTGCCTGCGGCGTGCCGATGGTGCTGTGGTCGCTGTTCGTCGACAAGGTGCATCGTAATCCGTCGACCGGCATCGACTGGTCGCTGCGCCGCCCGTGGCGCGAGACGGTCGACATCAGCCTGACCAAGATCGCCGGTCTGTGGACGACCTGGGCGCTGATCGCCGGATTCTATGCCGTGATGCGCTATTATTGGGAGGGCAATTACGCCTTCTCGATGGACCTGCTCGAACGGGTGGTGCCGTGGCTGCTGCTCGTATCGGTGCCCTATATGCTGTGGCTCGACCGCCGCATGGTCGAACCGCGCGACGGCTGTTACCAGTTCGGACGCTGGCTGATCGCGCCGCGGCAGGCGGGACGCGCCCAGCCGGTCGATGGACGCGCGATCGCGCATCATCTGCGCGCCTGGGCGGTGAAGGGGTTTTTCACCGCCTTCATGCTGTCGATCGTGCCGGGCAATTTCTCGTCACTGGCCAGCGTGCCGATGCGCGACGTCCTCGCCAATCCCTATATGACCGGCATCTGGACGATCAACCTGCTCTATCTGGTCGATGTTCATGTCGCGACCGTCGGCTATATCCTGACCCTCAAGCCGCTCGACGCGCATATCCGTACCGCCAATCCCTATGGCATGGCGTGGGTTGCGGCGCTCGTCTGCTATCCGCCCTTCATCCTGATGAACGGCGGACCGCTCGACTATACGGTGAACGGGTCCGACTGGGGTTATTGGCTTCAAGGGCACGACACGCTGATGACATTGTGGGGCGTGGCGCTGGTCTTCCTGGTCGGCATCTACGCCTGGGCGACGATGGCGTTCGGCATCCGCTTTTCAAACCTGACCCACCGCGGCGTCATCACCCACGGTCCCTATGCCTTCACGCGGCACCCCGCCTATGTGTCGAAGAATCTGAGCTGGTGGATCGGCTCGCTGCCCTTCCTCGTCACGTCGGGCAGCGCCGCCGACGCGGTGCGCAACACCATCCTGCTCGCAGCGGTCAGCGGCGTCTATTACTGGCGCGCCAAGACCGAGGAAAAGCATCTGCTCGGCGATCCCGCCTATCAGGCCTATTGGGCCTGGGCGCAGCGCAACGCCCTCGTCCCGCGCCTGTTCGCGAAGCTGAGCGGCCGCGCGTTGCCGCGGATACGGCTCGATCCCGATCCGCGCGTCGGGCCAGTCGCCTGACCGCCCGCCGGACGCGCTGTCAGGGAGCCTGCCAGCCCTTCGGCGCGGGCGTCTTGGGTTTGTAACGGCACAGATCGGCGACCGGGCAGCGCCAGCATTCGGGGGTGCGCGCCTTGCAGATATAACGGCCGTGCAGGATCAGCCAGTGGTGCGCGCCGACGCGAAAGGGCTGCGGCGTTTCCTTGTCGAGCTTTTTTTCGACCGCGAGAGGCGTCTTGCCGGGCGCAAGGCCGGTGCGGTTACCGACGCGAAAAATATGCGTGTCGACCGCAAAGGTCTCCGCCCCGAAGGCGCAGTTCATCACGACATTGGCGGTCTTGCGTCCCACGCCGGGCAATTCGACCAGCGTATCGCGGTCGGCGGGCACTTCGCCGCCATGGTCGCGGACGAGAATTTCGCTGAGCGCGATGACATTCTTCGCCTTCGCGTTGAACAGCCCGATCGTCTTGATGTGCTGCTTGAGGCCGTCTTCGCCAAGGTCGACCATCTGCTGCGGAGTCTTTACCTCCTGAAACAGCTTCCGCGTCGCCTTGTTCACCCCGACATCGGTCGCCTGCGCCGACAGCACCACCGCGACGAGCAGCTGGTACGTGTTGCCAAATTCCAGTTCGGTTTCCGGACTCGGGTTGAGTTCGGCAAGGCGGCGATAGAATTCGAAGATGTCGGCCTTCTTCATTCGGCCGCGGGCGGGTGCGCCGCCTTCCAGTCCATCGCGACGCGCACGCGCCGTTCGACCGAAGGATGGTCGTAAAAGATCGTCTCCTCGACCGCGCCGGGGCGCGGGTTGCGATATTCGGCGGTCTTGACGAGCGCGGTCGCGAGCGCGTCCGGGCGGTTTTCGGTCCTGAGCGAATAGAGGTCGGCCTCGCTCTCGTCGATGCGGATCAGCGTGTTGGTGATCGGCAGGGTGACGAGGCTGAACAGCGACAGGAAGAAAAGCAGGACAGGAAAGCCGCGCGGATCGCCGATCTCGGCATCGCTGCCGAACAGCCGTGCGAGGCGCGGAAAGAGCCGGTCGGCCACGAAGAAGAGCAGCACCGCGAGCGCCGCGAAGACGAAGACCATGCGCCAGATATGGCCGAGCACATAATGGCCGATCTCGTGCCCCGTCACCGCGCGCACCTCATCCAGCGAAGCTTTGCCGATCGCGACGTCCGAGATCGCGATGCGCGCCGAATGGCCGATGCCCGAGACATTGGCGGTGAAATTGTTCGATTGGCGCGATCCGTCGAACATATAGATGCGGTCAGCCGGTATGTCGGCCTTTGCCGCCATCTCGACGAGCGCATCGCGCACGGGCCCTTCGGGAACCGGCGTATATTTGTTGAACAAAGGCTCGATCGCGATCGGCGCGACGAGCAGGAAGGCCGAAATGGCGATCGCTGCCAGCCCGCCCGACCAGATCCACCAGCGCTTGCCCGTGCGCCGGATCAGCGCATAAACGCCCAGGAAGAAGAGCCCGCCGAGCAGCGCGGTGATGACGGTCGAGATCGCCGCCTGACCGAGCCAGTCGCCGAGCGGTTGGCTGGTGCGATCATAGGCGGTCTCGCGAATCCAGCCGGTGTAAATGTCCCACGGCAGAGTGACGAGCGCCGAAAGCAGGAAGAAAACCGAGCACAGCACCCAGGTCCGCAGTGCCCAGCCGCGCCGGGCCAGACGCGTATCGATGCGATCGAGAACCCGCAGCCGCACGAAAAGCAGGGTCACGGCCGCCGCGACGAGCAAGCCCCACAAGAGCAGCCAGTGATTGCCGTGCGTATAGGCGGCGGCCCTTGCCAGCGCCTGCGGCCCCAGACTGTCGATGTAGCGCGCGGTTTCGGCGGCTGGGTTCATCGCGATATCTCCCCTCAACTTTGGCAGCGATGCCGTATTAGGAGAGCAATACGCCGAAATCGGCGCGCCGCAAGCCCGTTCAGAGGCCGAGCACCTGCGGCATCGTGTAGCGACCCGCCGGCTGGTGGATCAGCCAGAGCGCCGCCCGGACCGCGCCGCGCGCGAAGATCATGCGGTTTTCGGCGCGATGCGACAGGGTGATCATTTCCTCCGGCCCGGCGAAGATGACGTCATGATCGCCCGCGATGGTCCCGCCGCGCAGCGATGCGAAGCCGATCTTGCCATGGCCACGCGCCCCGGTGACGCCATCGCGGCCCCGTTCGGAGCAGCGGTCGAGGGTGATGCCGCGCCCCTCAGCGGCTGCCTGACCTAGCAAAAGAGCGGTGCCGCTCGGCGAATCGACCTTCATCCGGTGATGCATTTCCAGCACCTCGATATCCCAATCGGCGTCGAGCCGCGCCGCCGCCTCGCGCACCAGATGCGCAAGCAGCGTGACGCCAAGCGAAGTATTGCCCGTCTGGAGCACCGCGATATCCTTTGCGGCATCGTCGATCAGATAATGGTGACGCTCCTCAAGCCCCGTCGTGCCGATGACGATGGGCTTCCTTGCGGCAATGCAGGCATCGAGCGTCGCCTCCAGCGCGCCGGGCGACGAGAAATCGACGAGCACATCGGCGGCGGCAACGAGCCGCGCGACATCGCCGCCCTTGTCGACGCCGCAGCTGCGCTGCCCCGCCTCCGAAATCGCGGCGGCGAGCGCGACGCCCATCCGTCCCTGACTGCCGATGATGCCGATGCTCGTCATGACGCGTCCCCTTACCCCATCCCCCTTAGCGCTTCGGATCGCGCGAAGTCGAGGCACCGTTCGCCCCGTGCGGGCCGGATTGACGAAAAAGGATGAAGCCGCCGGTGCGTCCCGATAGAGAGGCCGCATGAGCGGCGTCCATAACATCGTGATCCTGACCGGCGCGGGCGTGTCGGCCGAAAGCGGTATCGACACCTTCCGTGACGGCGGCGGGCTTTGGGAACAGCACCGGGTTGAGGATGTGGCGACGCCCGAAGCCTTCGTCCGCGATCCCGATCTGGTCCACCGCTTTTACGATGCGCGCCGCGCCGCGATCCAGACCAAACAGCCCAACGCCGCCCATGCTGCGCTGGCACGGCTCGACGCGCATTGGCCCGGCGAGCTCCTGATCGTGACGCAGAATGTCGACGATCTTCACGAGCGCGCGGGCGCGAAGCGGTTGATACACATGCACGGCGAACATCTGAACGCGTGGTGCACCGCGTGCGACCGCCGCAGTCCGTGGACCGGCACGCTGATCGACCGGCCCGCCTGCCCGGCGTGCGGCATGGTCGGCTATCTGCGCCCCGACGTCGTGTGGTTCGGCGAGATGCCCTATCGGATGGACGACATATATCGCGCCATCAACCGCGCCGACCTGTTCGTTTCCATCGGCACCTCCGGCGCGGTCTATCCCGCCGCGGGTTTCGTGCGCGAAGCGCGGCAGGCGGGCGCACGCACGCTCGAGCTCAACATGGAGCCGAGCCAGGGCAGCTACTGGTTCGACGAGGCGCGGCAGGGACCGGCGACACAGCTGGTGCCGCAATGGGTCGATCAATTGCTGGGATTTTGACCGTCAGCGCCGCGCCGCGAAGAAATCGCGGAGCAGCGTCGCCGCTTCGCCGGCACCGATCCCGTCGTAGATTTCGGGGCGATGATGGATCGTCGGCTGCGCGAAGACGCGCGGACCATGCGCGACCGCCCCGCCCTTCGGATCGTCGGCGCCATAATAGAGGCGCGCGATTCGGGCATGGGCGATGGCGCCCGCGCACATCGCGCAGGGTTCCAGCGTGACATAGAGGTCACAGCCGTCGAGCCGTTCGTTGCCGAGCTTCGCCGCGGCCGCCCGAATCGCTACAATCTCCGCATGCGCGGTGGGATCGTGCGATTCGCGCGGGCGGTTATGGCCTTCGGCCACGATCGCCCCGTCCTTGACGACGACCGCACCGACCGGCACTTCGCCCCAATCGGCGGCGATCCGGGCAAGGTCGAGCGCGCGGCGCATGGGTTCGGGAAGCAGGAAAGAGGGCATTTCCTACCGCTAATCGCTTGACGAATCTCCGGCAAGCCGATAAGCGCGCGCCTTTCCCGGCCCACCCGGTCCCTTCGGCGCCTTTCGCGCCAACCGGCACGCCGCCCAGATTTTGTGAGGAAGAAGACGATGTCGCGCATTTGCGAACTGACCGGCAAGGGCCGCCAGGTTGGCCACAATGTCAGCCACGCCAACAACAAGACCAAGCGTACCTTCCTGCCCAACCTGCAGAATGTGACGCTGCTGTCGGACGCGCTCGGCAAGGGCGTGAAGCTGCGCGTGTCGACCCACGGCCTGCGTTCGGTCGAACATAATGGCGGCCTCGACAACTGGCTGATGAAGACCGGCGACAATCTGCTTTCGGACAACGCCCGCAAGATCAAGAAGGAAGTCGCGAAGAAGCTGGCCGAAAAGGCCGCCTGATTCGTCCTTCGACGTGCTGCGACAAAAAGGCCGCCGGTTTTACCGCGCGGCCTTTTTGCTGCCCGGCAGGTCGACGAGTTCGAATTCGACGAGCAGGCTGCGCTGCCAGGCGTTGAAGTTATTGTCCGCGACGAGCCACACGAACGTGCGGCCATCCCGCCGCATAACGGCCGCCCCTTCATAATTGTCGGCGAGCGGCGCCGGAACCTGACCGATCGCCACCGACCGGACGACAGCATCCTTCGCGATATCGGCGGGGTCGACGATCGCGAGGGTCGTCGTGAAGATCGGGGAAAGACCCAGCCGCCGGTGAACCAGCAGAACGCGGCCGTCGGGTAGCGGCGCGGCGTCGCTGACCAGTCCCTTTCCTTCTGCATCATAGAAGAAGCGCAGCGGCGCCGGCCCCGGTGCGGCCGGGTCGCCCGTGTAGAGCAGCGCCTCTCGTCCCCGCGGATCGCTATGCGCGTCTTCGGAAAAGATCAGGGTCCGGCCGTCGGCCAGCCGGGCCATCGCCTCCGGCCCGCTGTTCGACGGCCAGGTCGGTTCGGGCAAGGCGCGGCGCGATTCGATATGCGTCAGCGTCGGGTCGAGCCGCCAGACCTGGTTGAGCCCTTCGAGCGCCAGCCAGGTACGTCCGCTTTGCCGGTCGACCAGCATCGATTCGACATCGCTCTGCGATTTGTAGCGCCCACCACCGGTCGGTGACGCTATCGTGCCGATATGCGCCGCGCGCGGTTGCCCCTCGTCGGTCAGGGTCATGCGGACCAGGACGCCGTTATCGCCGGCAATCTGAAACCGGTCGGGGCCGGTCAGCGCCAGCGCCGAAAAACCACCGAACATGGCATTGGGGCTGACGAGCCGCCAGCCGCGCACGAAGCGCAGCGTTCCGGTCTGCCCCGCCGGATAAACCAGGGGCCGCGCCTCGATCCGTTGTGAGGCGCGGTCCATGACACGCAACCGCTGCTCGGTTCCGGGCAGCGGGCCGAGCAAGAGGAAGATGGCGGCGGCGGAGAGAAGGCGGCGCATCGCCGCGGCGATAGGCCCGAACCTTCCTTGCAGGCAAGCCCGGCGTCCGGGCGTGCGAAGCTGAACGAATGCCAACAATGGTGTTCAGGCTTCCCTCAAGCCGAATCGGGCAAAACCCCTTCATCGACCCACCGCCCGCACCGGGCAGACACAAGAGATTGAAGGAGAAAGACGATGAAAAAGATGATGACGCTCTCCCTCGCCGCCCTGATGTCGACCGCGACGCTGGGCGTGGCGACGCCGGCCGCCGCCCAGCAGGGCTATTACGACGGCAGCTATGGCACCTATTACAGCGGCTATGGTCGCGACGACCGTCGCCACGACCGTTACGACCGCCGCTATGACCGCCGCGACTATCGGGCCGACCGCCGCTACGATCGTCGCTACGACCGCCGCAATTATCGCCAGTGCGACAATGGCACCGGCGGCACCATCATCGGCGCGATCGCGGGCGGCCTCGCCGGCCATGAAATCGCCGGCCGCGGCGACCGCACCGTCGGCACGATCATCGGCGGCGCCGTCGGCGCCATCGCCGGCCGCGCCATCGACAAGGGCAATGACGGCTGCCGTCGCTAAGGCAGGCCCGAGCCCCAACAAAAGACAGTCTCCCTTGCCCCGTCCGGCCCCGCGCCGGGCGGGGTTTTGCTGCGCCATGCACCTTGCCATCGCGCCGGGGCGCGCCTAGGTTCGGTCTCAAGTGCACGCCCGCGGCTGATCGCGGGTGGGTGAGTTGAGACAGGTCATTTAAATCATGCGGCAAATGGCAGCGCCATCGGGCCGACCGCCGCGGTCAGGACAGGCGGCAAAGGGACGAAACAAGACGGCACCGCCCCCGCGGCCCGTGCCGGTCGTACGGCCGCGCAGCTATGCCGCCATCGACCTTGGCACCAATAATTGCCGTTTGCTGATCGCGCGCCCGCAGGAAGGCGAACTGGTCGTCATCGACGCTTTTTCGCGCATCGTGCGCCTCGGCGAAGGGCTGCACAGCACCGGCCGGATCAGCGAAGCCGCGATGGACCGCACCGTCGCCGCGCTCGCCATCTGTGCCGACAAGCTGCGCCGCCGCCATGTCACCCTGTCGCGCGCGGTGGCGACCGAGGCGTGCCGCCGCGCCGCCAACGGGGTCGAACTGGCCGACCGGGTGCGCCGCGAAACCGGTATCGTGCTCGACATCATCTCGGCCGCCGAGGAAGCGCGACTCGCCGCGCTGGGTTGCCACAATCTGATGGAACCCGGCGACGGTCCGGCGCTGATCTTCGACATCGGCGGCGGTTCGACCGAGCTGATGCACGTCGATATATCCGACCATGATGTTGCGATCCGCGACTGGATCAGCGTGCCGTGGGGCGTCGTCTCGCTGACCGAACATGCACCGCCGAGCGAGGATAATCTCTCGGCCCGGCAGGCGAGCTATGCGCATATGCGCGCGGTGACGCGCGAGGCCTTCGCCGGTTTCGCCGAACGGGTGAAGTGCTACGAAGGCCAGCCGCTGCGCCTGCTCGGCACGAGCGGCACGGTAACGACCCTGGCGAGCGTCTTCCTCGATCTGCCGCGATATGATCGGCGCGCGGTCGACGGGCTGGTCGTTCCCACCGACGCGATGCGGGACATCAGCCGCCGGCTGGCCGAGGCGAGCCTCGACGATCGCGCCGAAATCGCCTGCATCGGCCGCGAGCGGGCCGATCTGGTCGTCGCCGGCTGCGCGATCCTTGAAAGCATTATCGATCTGTGGCCCGCGCTGCGCGTCGGCGTTGCCGATCGCGGCATCCGCGAAGGGATATTGCGCACGCTGGCGATGCAGGGGCGCGACATTCCGGTCACCCGGCGCGAGTATCGCAAATGAGCGGGCGCAAGGGCGGAGGCGGAAGCGCCAGCGGGCGCGGCGGACTGCACGAGCGCGTCAAGACCGCGCGTCGGCGCACCGCATCCTCGACGCGCTGGCTGCAGCGCCAGCTCAACGACCCCTATGTGCGGCGCGCGCAGGCCGAAGGCTATCGCTCGCGCGCCGCGTACAAGCTGATCGAGCTCGACGACAAATTCGGCTTCCTCAAGAAGGCGCGCGCGGTCGTCGATCTGGGCATCACCCCCGGCGGCTGGTCGCAGGTGGTGCGCAAGGCCAACCCGCGCGCGCGCGTCGCCGGTATCGACCTGCTCGCCTGCGAACCGATCGAAGGCGTCGCGATCCTCGAGATGGATTTCATGGATGACGCCGCACCCGACGCGCTGATCGAGGCGCTCGGCAGCGCGCCCGACCTCGTCATCTCCGACATGGCGGCCAACACCGTCGGACACCCGCAGACCGACCATCTGCGTACTATCGCTCTCGCCGAGACGGCCGCCGATTTTGCGGTCCAGACGCTGTTGCCCGGCGGTGCCTTCGTTGCCAAGGTGTTCGCCGGCGGCGCCGACCGCGAATTGCTGATGCTGCTCAAGCAGAATTTCGCGAGCGTGAAACATGCGAAGCCGCCTGCAAGCCGCAAGGGGTCGCCCGAGCTATATGTGATCGCGCAAGGGTTCAAAGGACGCGGCGATACCGCGCCGGAGCATGACGAAGGGGAGTAGGGACATGGCGAAACCGAGGGTGTCGCTGACCGCATTGACGATGGCGGCGCTGATGCTTGCCTCGTGCGGCGGCGGAGGCGGCAGCACGGCGGGGAGCGGGCCGGTAACGGTCACCCCGACACCCAGCCCGACCCCCACGCCGACCGCAAGCTGCGGCCTGTCGGCACGCCAGGCCTTCGCCAAGGCGGTGATCGACGAATGGTATCTCTTTCCGAACGACGTTGCGACGAACGTCAATCCGGCCAGCTATTCGACGGTGCAGGATTATATCGACGCGCTGGTGGCGCCTGCGCGGGCGCAGAGCAAGGATCGCTATTTCACCTACGTCACCTCGATCGCCGAAGAAGAGGCCTATTATAGCAGCGGGTCGAGCGCCGGTTTCGGCGTTCGTCTGACCTACGATCCATCGACCCAGCGCGTGATCATCGCCGAAGCCTATGAAGGCGCCCCCGCCCTCGCCGCCGGGATCGATCGCGGCACGCAGATATTGGCGATCGGGACCAGCGCCGCCAATCTGCGCAGCGTCGCCGACATCGTTGCGAGCGAAGGGACCGCGGGCATCACCAATGCCTTGGGGCCGAGCGACCCCGGCGTTACGCGCCTGCTGCGGATCAGCGATGCGGGCGGCACCCGTGATGTCAGCGTCACCAAGGCCGACTATAATATCGACCCCGTGTCCGACCGCTATGGCGCCAAGGTGATCACCGAGGGTGGCCAGAGCTATGGCTATATCAATCTGCGGACCTTCATCAGTTCGGCCGACCAGCAATTGCGCGACGCCTTCTTGAATTTCCGCAACCAGGGGATCACCAACGTCGTGGTCGATCTGCGCTACAATGGCGGCGGCCTTGTCGCGACCGCCGAATTGTTCGGCGACCTGCTCGGCCGCAACCGCGCGGCAAGTGACGTCTTTTCGCGGACCAGCTTTCGCGCGTCGAAATCCGCGAACGATGAGACCCACAATTTCACGCCGACCGCGCAGTCGATCGCGCCGACGCGCATCGCCTTCATCGGCACCGGATCGACCGCGTCGGCGAGCGAATTGGTCATCAACGGCATGCTGCCCTGGCTCGGCACCAATATGACGCTCGTCGGCAGCAATACCTATGGCAAGCCCGTCGGCCAGATCGCGCTCGACAAGAGCGAATGCGACGAGCGGATGCGCGTGATCGCCTTTTCGACGGGCAATGCGAGCGGGCCGAGCGACTATTTTATCGGTTTGGCGCCCAAGATAGCGAACAGCTGTGCCGCCGCGGACGATCTTGATTATCCGCTCGGCGACGTGCGCGAGGCATCGGTGCGCGCCGCAATCGATTTCCTGTCGGGGCAGAGTTGCACGACGCGGATCGCAAGCGCATCCGCCGGCATTGCCGCGCGCAGCTTCGCCGCCGCACCGGCCGCGCCCGAGATGCTGATGCCGGCCGATCCCCGCGCCGCGCAGCGCGAACTGCCGGGCCTGTTCTGACGGAGCAGCGCGAAGGAGCATAGCCATGGCCTCGATCTTCCTGCCGCGGTCGATCCGCATCGGCGGCGGCGCGATCGCCGAGCTTCCGGCGGCGCTCGCCCAGTTCGGCCTCGCCGCTCCGGCGATCCTGACCGACCCTTTCCTTGCGCAGAACGGCACGCTCGACCGGCTGCTGACAATCCTCGCCGCCGCGGGGATCGCGGCGCGCGCCTATTGCGACGTCATTTCCGACCCCACGGTCGCATCGGTCGAGGCGGCGCACAGCTTTGTCGCCGAAGCGGCGCATGACAGCGTGATCGCGCTCGGCGGCGGCAGCCCCATCGATACGGCGAAGGCGGTCGCCGTGCTCGCCGTACGCGGCGGCACAATGCGCGAGCGCAAGGTGCCGCATCAGGAAGACGCCCCCGCCCTGCCCATCGTCGCGATCCCCACGACTGCCGGCACCGGATCCGAAGCGACGCGCGTGACGGTCATCACCGATGAGGCCAATGACGAAAAGATGCTGTGCGCGGGCCTCGCCTATCTGCCGACCATCGCGATCGTTGACTATGAGCTCACCCTGACCAAGCCGCTGCGCCTGACCGCCGACACCGGGATCGACGCGCTGACCCACGCTATCGAGGCTTATGTGTCGCGGCTCGCCAATCCTTTCTCGGACGGCATGGCACTCGCCGCGATGCGCGCGATCTGGCCCAATTTGCGCACCGCCTGCGCCGAATCCGGCAATCGCGCCGCGCGCGAGGCGATGATGGCGGGATCGCTGCAGGCCGGAATCGCCTTTTCGAACGCCTCGGTCGCCTTGGTCCATGGCATGAGCCGCCCGATTGGCGCGCATTTCCATGTCGCGCACGGCCTGTCGAACGCGATGTTGCTCCCCGCCGTGACCGCCTGGTCGGCGCCGGCGGCGCTGCCGCGCTATGCCGACTGCGCACGCGCGATGGGGTTGGCGGCAGAGGGCGAAGGCGACCAGGCGGCGGTGGCGCGGCTGGTCGAAGCGCTGCGCGACGTCAACCGCGACCTCGCGGTCCCGACCCCCAAAAGCTATGGCATCGACGAGGCGCGCTGGAACGAATTGCTGCCCCTGATGGCCGAACAAGCGCTCGCATCGGGATCGCCGGGCAACAACCCCCGCGTCCCCGACACTTCAACGATCGAGGCGCTGTACCGCGAAGCGTGGGCCTGACCGGCCCGTCTTGGCTATTTCCGATGTCGGGAAAAACTGGAGCGGGCGAAGGGATTCGAACCCTCGACCCCAACCTTGGCAAGAAATTACAGCAACTACGCCAGAACTTCTTTTTCTACGCCAAGGCACGAAAAAGCAAGCTTTTGTTGACTTCAGCCTACGATATTCTATCCTCGACCTACCCTGCGAAGCGGTGAATTTCTATTACGTCCTTATTACTTTTCGAATCTGCCACCCTCGCGTAATATGATGGAGGAACTTGTGGCGCTTGCAAAGCTCAATAAGCGGACGGTCGATGCGCTGGCTGTACCAGCGACAGGCCAGGCGTTTCTTTGGGATACCGAGATCAAGGGTTTCGGTGTCCGTGTCGGCGCAACCGGGACGAAAACCTTCGTCATCCAGTATATGAATGAGGAAGACCGGGTTCGGCGAGTGAAGATCGGGCGCTTCGGCGTGATGACGGTCGAACAAGCCCGCGAGCTGGCAAAGATTCAGCTGGGCAAGGTCGCCTCTGGCGAAGATCCCGCAGAGGAGTCGCGTCGGGTCCGGAAGGATCTCAACGTCGCCGAGATGTGCGAATGGTATCTCGTCGAAGCGCGAGCCGGCCGCATTCTTGGACGGAAGAACCGCCCGATCAAGGACACCTCGCTCAACATGGACGAGAGCCGCATCCGGACGCACATCATCCCGCTGATGGGCAAACGCCTCGTGCGGAAGCTGACGATCGCCGACGTCGAGGCCATGCAGAATGACATCGCCACGGGTCAGACCCGAAAGCCTCCCTCGGGCGGGCGCGGCGGCCGACCGACGGGCGGCGCCGGCGTTGCCGGGAGGAGCCTCGGCACCCTTCAGGCCATTCTCGGCCACGCAAAGCATAAGGGGCTGATTGCAGAGCATCCCACGAAGGGCGCGAAGAAGCTCGCGACCAAGAAGAAGACCCGGCGTCTCAGCATCGCCGAGATCGAGCTGCTGGGCCGGGCGATCGGCCGGGCCGAACTGGGTTCCGAGAACCCCGTTGCGCTTGCCATCGTGAGAACGCTGCTTCTGACCGGCTATCGGCGGGAAGAGGCGCAGGCACTGCAGCGGCAGTGGATCAACCCAATGGGCGGTTACGTCGCGTTCCCCGACACGAAGAGCGACGCGCAATATCGGGCGATTGGACCCGAGGCGATCAAGATCGTCGTCGCACAGCCCGAAATTGCCGGCTGCCCCTACGTCTTTCCCGCGTCGAATGGCGAAGGCCCGTTTACCGCCGTCAGCGACTGCTTGGCCCGGCTATGCCGCTCGGCCGGCATTGAGGGCGTGACGCCGCATACCCTGCGCCACACCTTCGGGAGCATGGCGGGCGAACTCGGCTTCTCCGAGCTCACGATCCGCGCGATGCTAGGCCACGCGTCGCAAAGTGTGACGCAGGACTATGTTCATATCGATGAAGCCGTGAAGCTGGCGGTCAGCCGCACTTCGGACGAGATCGCAAAACATCTCGAGACTGGCGTGAGGAAGGCGTCAAAGATGAAGTTCGCCGCCTGATCAGGGCGGCGAACCGTCGCGCGCTTCCATTTGCTCGAGAAGCTGCACTCCGATGATCTCCAAATCGGACTTGCCGATATCGGCAACTCTCCGGATCGAGAGGTCATGCTTTAGTATGGCAAGGTCCATCATCAGATCGGGCTCACCATTCTCCTTCACATAAGTGGGAACCAGAATGAACGAGCCACCCGCGGGATAGTTATCGAGAAAAAACCTCAGATTCGTGTCGGCGGCAGGTTCGAGCAGCTTGAGGCGGCTCGGCATGCTCACCAGCGTACCAGCGAAATCCCCTGGCTCGGTTCCCGCCATCAATAGCACCGCATAGTGGGACGGGGGCCGACCAGGTAGTTCGCGCAAGATCGCGATGTGGATAGCCCCTTCGACATCTCGTGCGCCGAACCGCTCGCGCCAACGCTCGAAAATTTGGCGTCCCGCCTCGCGATCCTCAAAATGCAATCCGACGATCGGGAGATCATGCTGCAGACCGAGCATCACGCCGATCCAGCGGGCCTGCTCCCATTGCGGAATGTCCAAGATCGAACGCACTTCGACGCTGCGGTGATCGCCAGTCGCGTATCGCTCGCTGATTGTTTCTTCTTCGGGATCAGCCTCTGGCACCCGTACAATTACCGGCCGGTCGGCCTTCGGCGGAAACCGCTCGAGCGATAGCTCGTTCCAGTCCGTCAGTCGCGACGCTGGACTGTTCATCGCCCGGATACGGCTGTTCGAACTCGCGACTGCGGCGCTGACGCGCTCAAGGAGTGATTCTTCCCGAAAAAGCTTCTCCAGAGATATTTTTTGCCGGTCCGCGAGTGAGGTCGCGACGAGCATCAGCGTCGAGAGAAGCAGGAATTGGCTATGGGTTCCGCTCTCACCGAGATGATCGGCGGGTGTCGATCCGGCAGGCCAATGAAGTTTGGCGCGCATGTTATTGCCATCGAAATCAACGCTCGGTGCCGTGGCAACATCGCTTTCCACGAGATCGATATCAAAGCGCTCGACGAATGCTCCGATCCGCAGGCCGATAACCGTAGCAAACAGCGTGTCGATAACCGCCAGCAGGGTTTGGCCGGCGAGCAGCGCTGTGTCGCTGCCCGATAGATGCACCGCGACGCGCATGCCGATAACGCGGGTCTCGATGCTGTGCGGTTGCGGGCTGCCGGTAACCAGCGGCCGACCACCGAGGTCGCCCGCTGGCTGGTTGGCCGCGCGCGCGAACATGCCTTCGAGTCCCCCTTCCGGCTCCTCCTCGGGCTGACGTTCGCCCAGGCGCTCCGCATAGCCCAAGGCGTAGAGAAGCGCGCCGCAGGACATAGGCAAACCAAGGCGTTCCAGAACCGTCGGGAGGCCCGCCATCACCTCGAAGTCATCGGCCGAGCTGTTGAGAAACTGGCAAGTGAGGACGCCATCAAATTCCTTCAACCTCTCGTCGACGCGAACCTTCGAAGCGTCGTCGAGCGGCAGCAACTTTCGGCAACCATTCACCATCCGGATCGCGTCGAGCGCCTCGGGCAGCAGCCGCAACTCGATGTCGATCCAGATGAGGAGCATCAACGCGGGAACGAGGGTAACCGACGGATGGCTATCGTGCTCCGAATCCGCAATTATCGATGCGACAGCAAACAGCGCCGCGGCACGAGCAGCCCAGAGCGTGCCGGTGCCCCGATAGGCGACCGCGAGCATGTAGCTCGCTTCGATGAGCTCTTCCGCATATTCGCGCTTGGTGAGCTGATGCGTGGCCCGTCCGAGTAGTCGAATTATCTCAAGGCGGTCGGCATTTGTGTCGAGCCGCCGCGCCCTTCGCAGCAGAATACGTCCACTCTCGCCTTCGCCGACCCGCTTTCCCATGAAGGCTGCGAGCTTGTCGACCAGTTCACCATAGGCCGGATCGTTCCCGGCAAGCGGCCCCACCTCCTCGATCAGCTGCGAGAGCCGCTCCGCATCATATTCAGCGAGCCCCGACGCGGCTTCGAGGATAGCTTCGACTTCCTGCCAAAAGGGGGAGATTTCGTCGCGTCGGTCGAACGCAAGGGAGGTGATCTCGAGCATTAGCGAGGTCGTGCGCGCTTCGAGCGCATTGTTGGGACGGTCTTTCTGACCCGCCAAAAATTCGAGGCGAGCGACCAGCGCGGACCGGCGTTCCAAGAGGCGAACCTGTTCGGCTGAACGATAGCCCTGTGCGACCGCCGTAATCAGGCACTGCAGAAGGTTTGCAAGGCGTTCCGCGTGTCGCGCCGCGGGCGAGCCAAGCGCGAGTTCGGCGAACGCGTCAAATTCGCGGTCCAGGAGGTCAAAGTCGTCGAACCAGTAGAAGGCCGTCCATAGCCGCTGATAGCGTGCTTCGATCTGCTGGCTGAGCAGACCATGTTGATCGGCGATGCGGATCGCCCGTTCAAATCGCCCATGGGTCTCGAAAGGCGGCCGCTCCAACTCCTTCGAAAGCGTCGCAGCGAGCAGGGCGTCGGTCACGCGCTGCGCCTCGATGCCGGCATAAGCGGCCGGGTCCTGGATTTCCTTCTCCAGATCTTCGAGCTGCTGCGACCGCGCATAGTCAGCTGGCCCGACCCGCGCCTTCTCGTTTCGCTTCCCGACTCCGAGATAGTCGACAGCGATATCCTGATTTCCGTGCGTCAGAACCCGGTCTATGATCCAGCTCCGGTCGAATATCTCGACGCGAAAGCCGAATTTCTCGGACAGCTCATCCTGAATCTTGGCGACATCTTTGGAGCGGCCGTAACGCGAGGTGGCGATGAACACCTTTGTATAGGGACGCCCCGTCGCCGCGATCCCCTCGATGTCCGATCGCGCCTTCTGCTGCCACTGCTTTTTCGCGCTGAAAGCAAACGCCCAGCGCTCGCTTCCCGAGTTGGCCTCGCCTACATAGTGAAGTGTCGTAATCTCGTCGGAGACCGCAAAGGTCTCACTGTCGGCCTTGCTGTCGCCACCGCCCTCCGGGCCCGTCGCAGGCTTCAGATTCTTGCAGACGATGCGCTCGCAAAGCTTGCGGCAGAAGATCTCGAAATCATGGGTCTCGTTGCGCGCTGTGACATACTCGAGGCGCTGCTCCAGCTCATAGGCTTCGAGGATGAAGGCAGGCTCGGACCCGCTATCGGAAAACTCGTCAGGTCTCAGCTGGCGCATGAATTCCGAGGGAAGGATGGCGCGTGTGGCCGCAAGCTGATCGGCCGAATCGTCGGGCTGGTCCATAGAACAAGTCTAGAACATCGCGATTTCACACGCGAGCGGGAATTCCCTCCGGCATGCTCCGCTACGCTTTCGGAAGAAGGGTCAGCGCGACTCTTAGATCCGCATCGGTCTCGCACGCCTCGATCGGGCGCCGACCGGCAAGCTTCGGGTGCGCGCTGTTGAGGAAGAGGTGCGCGCGGTCCGGATCGCGGAAAGCCTTGTTGGAAGCGGTCGTGAGCCGCTTGCGCAGTTCGTCCGCCGCTTCCGCCGCCAAAACCCGCCGCTTCCTCGCGTCCTCCGCCCGCTCGATATGGCTGAAGGCGCGCCAATAGAGATCGTCGCTGCCGCACGCCCATTCGGTGATAGGTACCCCGTCGACGGCCGTCGATGCGAGCAAGGCCTCGGCCTCGTCCTTGAGCAGGTTTTGCGCAGCGATGGCGAAATTCCTTCGCCGGATCTCCTTCGCGTCCTCGATCCGCTTGCGCTCGGCGGCTTCTTTCGCCTCGCGCTTCTGCCGGATCCCGTCGCGCCACTCCTGAAAGGGCAAGCCGCAAAGATCGTCGACGATCGGAAGATCGCGGTAGCTGCGCGACATGTCGAAGATCGCCCGGACCCGCTTGTCCAGCGCGCGAAAATCGTCGCCGCCTTCCGCCGCTACCTTCCAGGGATTTCGGCCGTCGACATTATATCGCCGCATCCAGCGCCGGCTGAAACCATCGGGATCGGGATGGCCGGCATCCTTGGCGATGCAGGCAACGGTGCGCTCAAGGTCATGGCGATTGTGAACGCGGGCATGAAGATCGGGGTCGACATAGAAGCGCTGCTCGTCACGCTCCCACACCACAGCCTGCCGATCGGTGAAGAGATTGAAGAGATACTCGATCACCGCTTGGCTGGGCGACCCGAAACTCTCCCGCGAGTAGCCGGCCGCCGCGAGTGCCTTCGGTTTGTAATTGCTGAGATCGGTGCGCAGCATCCATGTCGGCAGCACGCTCTCGAGATTCGCCTCGTTCGGCCACTCGCCATGGATATGGATGTCCGATCCCGCCGAGTATTTGATGCTCGGCGTGTAGATCAGGGCATGCACGAGCGCCGCCTGCCAAAGCTGCGGCCTTACCGTGAACCAATGGCCCATCCGGCTCTTGGCCCCGAGCAGATAGTCCAGTTCGGCATATTGCAGGTCGGCCATGATCTCCCCGACCCATTCGGTATCGACGGGAGGCTTCTGCGGTCGCTCCAGGATATGCCATCGGAGCGCCTCGCCCTTGCGCGTCGCTTCCGCCGTGACCCGCTCGGACAGCCGCTGCGCGGAACGCTCGCGATCCGGATGATGGATCCAGTGCCGCGGTGCGTCGTGCAAAATCTGCTCGTCGAGTTCGGCGCCATCAAGCTGGCGCCAACGCACTCCGGAAAGATCGATCTCGATCATCGGGCAGCCTGCGCGCGCGACCTTCTGCTGCTTCTCCTCATCGACCGCGTGCGACACCTTGAATTCCACCGCGCGGCGATCGGACCCGATCCACACCATGGCATCGGGCTGGAAATCGCCCTCCGATGTCTCCAGCCTCACCTCGTCGAGCGCGAACTGCCCACCTTCGAAAACGACCTCCTCCAGTCGCTCCTCGCGCAAGACAAGGCTTGGCAGGGTGACCCGCCGGACAGCAGCCAGCAGCAGCTTGGCGTAGAGATGCAGGGCCGTCTCGCCTGAGCATCGGCTGTCGGACTGGTGCGCGAAATGTTTCCGCATCTTCTTCGGGAGCCGAAGGGTCAGTCGTTCCTTGCATCCAAGGCAGGTAAAGGGGCCGTCGCGGTGCGATACGATCTGCTCGACGTGCCGAACCACGCCATCGCCGCATGCAGCGAAAGGCACCCGCAAGCCCGAGGGATCGGGCTTCGTTGTGCAAGGCCGCTGAGGTAGGGTCGGCCACTCAGGAGCAAAATGCTCGTCCACAGGCCGATCATAATCGACCCTGTGGCTGCATACAAAAGACTCTTTACCGCCTAACGCCGCGCCTTCGCAAAACCGCGATCGGTCGCAATGAACCGCTCAAGCATCGGCGGTATCAGCCGTTCGATCGGCAGTGGCTCGGACAGACCATTTTCCTTCGCGTGCGCCGCGGCATAGTCGGCCAGATCGCGCGCGAGCTTGCCCGTGAGTTCGACAGTGGCCTTGACCGGCTTCTCCTCGACGATTGGCCCGAGGCGTAATCCGCTCATCGCCCATCCGCCTGCGGCTCGAGAATGAGGTCGCGGGTGACGATCACGCGGAGCGCGAACCCCGGGCGAATGGTGAGCGTCGGGCGAACGGCGAGCTCGCGCTCGACGATGCGGCGTCCGGCCTGACTCGTGCTGTCCTGCATCCCGTAGCGCAGCGCCCGGGCGAGTTCGTCGTCGCCGCCGACGCTAAGTTCGCTTCCGACCCCGAGCAGGGTCGAGACGAGCGCGGCCCGGACCATCCGGCCCCAATGATTGTTCACCCTGTCCTCGAGCCCCGACATGCCTGCGGCGTCGGCGCCGGGCTGGCGTTCGAGGCGGATCGATCGTCCTCCGGGAAGGATCAGGCGATCCCATGCGAGGAGCATCCGGCTCTGACCCGCCGCGATCTCGCTGTCATATTCGCCGATCAACCGCGAGCCCTGCGGGATGAGCAGGATGCGCCCGGTCGGACTGTCGTAGACATTCTGCGTTACCTGCGCGCTGATCTGGCCTGGCAGGTCGGAACGAATGCCCGTGATGAGCGCTGCCGGAATCACGGTCCCGGCCTGAACGATCAGCCCGGAGCTCGGCGTGATCAGCCGCTCGGCGCTTTCGAGGGGCTTTTTCGGCCCCGACGCCAGAAACTGGCGCCGCCCCTCACTGACCGTGCGAGGCTCCGCCGCCTGCTCGGGCTCGGCCGCCGTAGCGGGCACAATGTCTGTTGCTGCGGAACTTGTGGTTCCGCCTGCCAGAAAGAGCCGGCTCGTCTGGGCGCTCTCACGCTCCTGCATGGCACGCTGCCGCGCCTGCTCGGCCGCGGCCTCGCGCGGGTCGGGAGGCGCGCCCGCCTCTGCTCCGATCGGCGGCACGGGGATGGCATCGCCGCCTCCCTGCGCCGCGACGATCGGCCGGCCAAGGTCGCCGGGGAGCGGCGGGCCAAGCTTGGGCACGGCGCCGTAGTCGGCAGGCGCCCCGGTGACCGCGTCGGGCCGCGCATTGTTGCTCGCCTCGTATAGCTCCTGCCGCTCGGCCGGGGCCGGCGTGCGTAGCGCCCACATCAGCGATGCCGCGATCGCGATGCCGCCGGCACCACCGATGACCGCCAGCGTTTTGCGCGACAGACGCATGACCCGCGGCGTCTCGCCCGCGAGGCGGAACGCATCGGGACTCGCGGGGGCGATCGGCGCTACGTCGGCCTCGGGCACTGCCTCGGCGCCGGGCTGGTCGGGCGCCGTCACGACCGCCCTCGCGGGCGCGGCGTTTCGCGTTCGATCCGCACGGCCTTGGCGCCTCGCCCGCTGCCGAGGCGAAGTTCGGCGCGATCGAAGAGGCGGTCGACGATCATGTATCGGCCATCGACGCGGTAGTTGAGCAGTTCCGCCGCGCCCTTCTCGCCGATCGCGAACAGCGGGGGCATGTCCGCGGTTGCGATCGCAGCGCCAAACTCGACGAAGAGCTGGCGGCTATCGTCAAAGACCCGCACCGGCCGCCAAGGGACCTTCGCGCCCGAGATACGATAAGCAAAGCTCAACGCCGCGAAATCGATGCCGCCGGCAACCGGAGCGAGCCGCGCCTGTTCGGTCTCGGCGGCGCGAAGCGCGATCAGCTCGTCCTGCGGGTAGGACCAGGAGACCGCCGCCATATAGGTGGCGGGCGTCGCGCGCAGCTCGATGTGATAGGTCCGACGGCTGGTGTTGATGACCAGATTCGTCATGATGTCGGGGCGCGTGGGCTTCACCAAAATATGAACGCGGCGCGACGCGCCCGTCCCGCTCACCGTATCGCCGATGACCCAGCGCACCGTGTCGCCGGCCGCGACCGGCCCCGGACCGACAAGCTCCTCGCCTTCCTGCAATGCGATGTCGGTGACCTGTCCGGGGGCGGTATAGACCTGGAACAACGCGCCGTCGGCCCATGCATATTTCTGGATGGCGTTGAGGAAGGTCGCGCGCTCGGGCTGGACGCGCGCCGCGTCGTTCGCGCGGCCGACCTGCGTGCGCGGATCGGCGGGTGCGGCCTGCGCTGGCAGCGCGAGCGTGGCGGCGCCGATAAGAAGGGTAAGGCGGATCATTGGCTGAGCTCCTTCGACCAAGAAATAGCGGTGACAAAAACGCCGAGCGGGTTCCGGCGCAGGGCGTCGGGGGTGCGGGGCGGCTGGATCGAGGTGGTCAGGATCGCCGACCAGCGCGACGTCTCGACGAGGCTGCCGTCCTGATAGCGGCGCTCGGTCCAGGCGATACGGAAGCTGTCGCGCGATGCGCGGATCACACTCGACACGTCGACGGCGACCTGCATCTTGCCGACCTCGGCAAAGGGATCGTTCGCGCGAGCGTGGTCGTTCAGCGCCTGTGCGCCCTTGGGCGTGGTGAAGTCATAGGCGCTGAGCCAGTCCTTGCGCAGCACCACCGGATCGGCCGGGATCGAACGGACATGTTCGATGAAACGCGCGAGGGGGAACGCGATCTGCGGGTCGGTCGCCCAGGGGGTGATCGTGCCGCGGAGCGACTGCCAGACGAGCGCCGAGGCGAGTCCGCCCGACAGCGCGAGGCAACCGAAGAAGGCAAGCCGCCAGCTCCTCGCCTGGACGCGGGCCGAACCGATGCGGTCGTCCCAGACCTGCGCCGCGCGCTGGTAGGGCGTAACCGGGACCGGGGACTTGCCATAATGTTGGGACGGGCGTCGAAACATGGGTTCAATCCTTCTGGTTGATGTCGGGAGCGGAGCCGGCGCCATGGCTGTCGCCGGCCTTGAGGGTCTGCGAAGCGATGGTGGCGCCCGAGGTGACGGCCTGCCGCCGCTTCATCGCGGCCGCCCAGGTCGGAGGCGACGCCGCGCCGTCGCCGGCATTGGCAGCGCCGGCCGCGGACTTGCCGGCCTGCCCCGCAGCATAGCTTTGACGCAGGCGGTCCGCCGCGGCGCGGAGCGGCGAACCCGCGCCGCGCGCCGTGTCACGCGCCACATTGGCGAGCCCCGCACCGAACGCCCGCATCCCGCTCTTCCCGGCCGCACCGCGAGCATAGGATGCCGAAGCGCTGCCGGACGCGCGCGAGGCGCCGAGCGCGGTGCGACCGACGGCGCTGCTCGCCGCGCCGGCCGCCAGCGTCGCGCCCGCGGCCCCGGCAGCGATCGTTGCTCCGGCTGCGAGGGTGGTGCCTGCGGCGGCGCCTGCCCCCAGCTGCGGGCCGCCCGCCACGATGCCGTTGGCGACGCTCGGACCGAAGATGCCGAGACCAAGCAGGGTCAAGGCGCCGAGTGCGATCGCCATCACCTCGCGGATGTCGGGTTCGGTCCCGAGCCCCGCGTCCATGAAGCGCTGGAAGAGGGTCGTGCCGATGCCGGTGATGACCGCGAGGACGAGCAGCTTGATGCCCGAGGAAATGATATGGCCGAGAACGCGCTCGGCCATGAAGGCGGTGCGTCCGAAGAAGGCGAAGGGCAGCAGGACGAAGCCCGCGAGCGTCACCAATTTGAACTCGAGGATCGTGACGAAGACCTGCACCGCGAGAATGAAGAAGGCGATCACGACGATCACCCAGGCGATCAGCAGGATGAGGATCTGGACGAAGTTGGTGAAGAGCCCGACCGGCCCGACGAGATCGGCGGTCGCGTCGAGCAAGGGCTCGGCGGCGTCGAGGCCGGTGGACGCGATCATGCCGGGGCGCATGAAATCGCCGATCGCCATCGCGCTTCCCGCCGCTTTCAGGCCCAGCCCGGCGAAGCTCTCGAGCAATATCGTGGCCAGCGCCTGGAAATTGCCGATGATGAAGGCGAAGACGCCGATATAGAGCGTCTTCTTCACCAGCCGCTGCAGCACATCCTCGTCGGTGCCCCATGCCCAGAAGAGCGCCGCGATCGTTATGTCGATCACGATCAGCGTCGAGGACAGGAAGCCGACCTCGCCGCCGAGCAATCCGAACCCGCTGTCGATATAGGTCGAGAATACCGACAGGAAATTGTCGATAACGCCGGTGTCGTTCATGGCTTGCTCTTTTCGGTCCGGAAGAAATGGCGCCGTTTCGCTTCCCACGCCGCCTCGCACTCGGGATCGGCCTCGGTAGCGGTTCGGCAGCGGCGCAGCGTGTCGCCATAATCGGGGGGGTGCGTCCGCCCCGGAGATCGCGGGAGCGGACGCACGGGGCGCGGGCGGATCGAGCGCAGCGACAAGGGCAAGGGTCAGCGCAAGACCCAAGACGATTGCCCCCATCACCAGCCCGCCCGCCCGGCCCATCTCAATTGCCCTTGCGGAAGCGGCGGAAGCGTTCGCGGCCTTCCGCCTCCGCGGCGGCGGCACGCGCAGCGTCGAGCATCTCGGCGCGACCCTGTGCGCTCATGACCGCGGCGAGATCGGCGATCTGCTGCGACTGGATGGCGAGAAGCTGGTTGCCCGCCTGCGCGGCCTGCAGCGCGCCCGTCGCCGACTGGCTGGCGCCGACCATCGTCGAAATCGACGTGCGGGTTCCGCCCATGTTCGTGACGATGCCGGCCTGGACCTTCATCGCATCCTCGAAGGCGCCGACGCTGTCCTTCCAGCGTGCCTCGGCATTGGCGACCATCTCGGCGGCCGAGGCAGTCAGCGCCCCGCCCTTGTACCGCGCCTCGAACCCCTTCTGGATATCCGACACGTTGAACGCGATGCCCTTGGCCTGCGCGAGGAGCTGCCGCGTCTGGTCGACCTGCGCCTCCAGCGTGCCGAGGGTCGATGTCGGCAGGCTGTTGAGGTTCTTCGCCTCGTTCATCAGCGACGTCGCCTGGTTCTGCAGCTGCTTGATCTGGTTGTTGATCTGCTCGAGCGTCCGCGCGGCCGTCAGGATATTCTGCGAATAGTTGCGCGGATCGTGGACGATGCCGCCGAGCTGCGCGCTCGCCGGGACCGCGACCATCGGGCCCGCCGCAGCCGACGCAAGCAAGGCGGCGGCAACGGCATGAACGATATTCTTCTTCATCGGGGGAACTCCTCATTGGGGGCGGCAATGGTGGGGAGCAGCTCGGCCGCCCATTCGAGCTTGCGGTGGGAAAGCCAGGCGGCCGCGAACCCGTCGGGGCCGTGCGCTGCGAACAGTTCGGCGATGCGCGTCTGGTCGGTCTTCGAGGATGCCGCGGTGAAGGCGAGCGCGACCTCGCCCAGCCCCAAGTCGAAGAGGCGATTACCGCGCCGCGACTGGCAATAATAATCGCGCTTCGGGGTCGCCCGGCTCAGTATCTCGATTTGCCGGTCGTTGAGGCCGAAGCGCTCGTAGATGCGGGCAATCTGCGGTTCGAGCGCGCGCTCGTTCGGCAGGAACATGCGGGTCGGGCAGCTCTCGATGATCGCGGGGGCGATGCTCGACGTTTCGATGTCCGCAAGGCTCTGCGTTGCGAAGACCACGCTCGCATTCTTCTTGCGGAGCGTCTTCAGCCATTCGCGCAGCTGCGCCGCGAAGGCGGGGCTGTCGAGCACGAGCCAGCCTTCGTCGATGATGATGAGGGTCGGCGAGCCGTCGAGCCGTCCGGCGATCCGGTGAAACAGATAGGACAGGACGGGTCCCGCCGACGCGGCGCCGACAAGGCCTTCGGTTTCGAAGGCCTGGACGCGGGCGGCTCCGATCCGCTCGTCGTCGGCATCGAGCAGCCGCCCCCAGGGCCCGCCGACCAGATAGGGCGCGAGCGCCTGCTTGAGGTCGCGCGACTGGAGGAGGACCGCGAGCCCCGTCAGCGTGCGCTCGGCGGCAGGTGCCGTCGCGAGCGAGGTCAGCGCAGACCAGAGATGCTCCTTCGCCGCCGGGTCGATCATCATGCCTTCGCCCGCGAACAGCGCGGCGAGCCATTCGGCCGCCCAGCTCCGCTCGGACGCCTCGTCGATCCGGGCGAGCGGCTGCAACGCCACGCCGCCCTCGCCGTCGTGGAGCGCCCCGCCGAGATCCTGCCAGTCGCCGCCCATCGCGAGCGCCGCGGCGCGGATCGAGCCTCCGAAATCGAACGCGAAGATTTGCGAGCCCGGATAGCGGCGAAACTGCATGGCCATCGTCGCGAGCAGCACCGACTTGCCCGCCCCCGTCGGACCGACGACGAGGCAATGACCGACGTCCCCGACATGGAGCGAAAGGCGGAACGGGGTCGAGCCTTCGGTCTTGCCGTAGAGCAAGGGGGCGTCTCCGAAATGCTCGTCCCGTTCCGCCCCCGCCCACACCGCGGACAGGGGGATCATGTGGGCGAGGTTGAGGGTGGAGATCGGCGGCTGGCGGACATTGGCATAAGCGTGACCGGGCAGGCTCCCGAGCCAGGCCTCGATCGCGTTCATGCCCTCGATCGTGCAGGTGAAGTCGCGCCCCTGGATGACCTTCTCGACCAGCCGGAGGTTCTCCGCGGCGAGCGCCGCGTCACTGTCCCACACGGTGACGGTCGCGGTCACATAGGCGACGCCGGCATGATCGGCGCCAAGCTCCTGCAAGGCCATGTCGGCATCGGCGGCCTTGTTCGAGGCGTCGCTGTCGACGAGCGCCGATTGCTCGTTGGTCATCACCTCCTTGAGGATCGCGGCGATCGACTTGCGCTTGGCAAACCATTGCCGCCGGATTTTCGTCAGCAGCTTGGTCGCGTCGGTCTTGTCGAGCATGATCGCGCGGGTCGACCAGCGATAGGCGAAGGCGAGCCGGTTGAGATCGTCGAGAAGGCCGGGCCAGGTCGCGGTCGGAAAGCCCGTGATCGTCAGGGTCCGCAGATGCTGCTCGCCGAGCCGCGGCTCGAGCCCGCCGATGAGCGGCTCGTCGGTGAGAAGCGCGTCGAGATAGACCGGCGTCTCGGGCACCCGGACGCGCTGACGCTTCGTCGATACCGTCGAATGCAGATAGGTCAGCGTCTCGCCGTCATCGAGCCATTCGGCCTCGGGCATGAAGCCTTCGACGAGATGAAGGATGCGGTTCGACCGGTCGATGAAGCTCGCGAGATGCTCCCTCGGGTCGACCCCCGAGCGCTCCATGCCCTCATAAAGCCAGCCTTCCGCCCGCGAGGCATCCTCGGCCGGCGGCATCCACAGGAGGGTCAGATAATAACGGCTCTCGAAATGCGCTCCTTCCTCCCGGAACTGCTCGCGGCGCTCCATGTCGACCAGTGCGGATGCCGGATCGGGGAACGAGGATCCGGGATAGTCGCTCGACGGCAGCCGCTGCGCCTCCACGAACAAGGCCCAGCCCGAGCCGAGGCGCCGGATCGCATTGTTGAGCCGGGCGGTGACCGCGACGAGCTCGGCGGGGGTGGCGCTGTCGAGATCGGGACCGCGGAAGGCCGCGGTTCGCTGGAAGGAGCCATCCTTGTTCAGCACCGCGCCCTCGGCGACCAGCGCGACCCAGGGGAGATAATCGGCAAGGCAGGCCGACTTCGAGCGATATTCGGCGAGGTTCATCATGGCCGCATCCAGACAGGATATTTGAGGTGACGTTTGGCGACGTCGACGAATTGCGGGTCGCGGCGCGCCGCCCAGACCGAGAGCGCATGGCCGACGATCCAGAGGACAAGACCCGCGATCCAGAGGCGGAGGCCAAGGCCGATCCCGGCCGCGAGCGTGCCATTGGCGATCGCGAGGGCGCGCGGCGCGCCGCCGAGCAGGATCGGCTCGGCGAGCGCGCGGTGCACGGGCGCGAAGAAACCGGTGACTTCGGCCGGGGCATCCATCAGACGACGGCTCCGCCGCCGAAAGAAAAGAAGGTCAGGAAGAAACTCGACGCCGCGAAGGCGATCGACAGCCCGAACACGATCTGGACCATGCGGCGGAAGCCGCCCGACGTGTCGCCGAACGAGATGGTCAGCCCGGTGATTATGATGATGATCAGCGAGATCACCTTTGCGACCGGTCCCTCGACGCTTTCGAGGATCGACTGCAGCGGCGCTTCCCACGGCATCGACGACCCACCCGCGCGGGCGGGCAAGGCGGTCACGAGCGCGACATAGAGGGCGGTCGAGGTGAGCAGGAAGCGCGGTGCTTCCTGCCGGGCGGCATGCGTCATGGTCAGTCTCCTTCGGGGGTAAAGAGGGGGGTGATGCGATAGTCGCCGGTCGACGCATCGAGACCGTCGACGCGCGCCATTTCAGCAAGGCGTCGGCCGGCCCCGTCGCGCACGAGAACGGCAACGAGATCGATCGTTTCTGCGAGGAGGGCACGCGGGACCGTGATCACGGCTTCCTGGATGAGCTGCTCCATGCGGCGGAGCGCGCCGATCGCACTGCCTGCGTGGATCGTGCCGATGCCGCCGGGATGTCCGGTGCCCCAGGCCTTCAGAAGATCGAGCGCCTCGGCGCCGCGAACCTCCCCGATCGGAATGCGGTCCGGCCGAAGACGAAGCGAGGAGCGGACGAGATCGGACAGTGACGCGACCCCATCCTTGGTGCGCATCGCGACGAGGTTCGGAGCGGCGCATTGCAGCTCGCGGGTATCTTCGATCAGGACGACGCGCTCGCTGGTCTTGGCGACCTCGGCGAGCAGGGCATTGGTGAGCGTGGTCTTGCCTGTCCCGGTGCCACCGGCGACGAGGATATTGAGGCGCGCGGCGACCCCGGCGCGCAGCGCCTCGGCCGCCGGTGCGGACATGATGCCGGCTGCGACATAGTCGCCGAGCGAGAAGACGGCGACCGCAGGCTTGCGGATCGCGAAGGTCGGCGCCGCGACCACGGGCGGCAGCAGGCCCTCGAAGCGCTCGCCGCTTTCGGGAAGTTCGGCCGACACGCGCGGCGACCCGGCATGGACTTCGGCGCCGACGTGATGCGCGACGAGCCGGATGATGCGCTCGCCGTCGGTGGCCGCGAGCAGGATACCGCTATCGGTGATCCCTGCGCCGAGACGATCGACCCAGAGCCGGCCGTCGGGATTGAGCATGATTTCGATGACCGCGGGGTCGGCAAGCCACTCGGCAATCGCGCCGCCAAGCGCTGTCCGCAGCATGCGGGCACCACGTCCCTGCGCCTCGAAACGGACCGGTTCTGCGCCCATGATAGTCCCCGTTGGATGGTCCGGGCAAAGGCGCCCGGCTCGACGGGGATGAGTAAGAGACGCAAAGATTCACTATTTTCAACAGAGATTTGCGCGCGTCGTACTGTGGGTAAGAAAGACAGGGAATGGCGTAGGCCGCGATGCGATCAGTTCCGATTCGGTGGCGATTAAATGAAGGTCGGCGGGTTGTGCCGAGCGCAATTTTGACAACAGTGTCAGGATGAGTGATTCGGGGTCGCAGCATTCGGACGAGTTCTTGAGGTGGACGCGCTTGACAGAAAAGCAGCGGGCCTGTCTCGATTTGCTGCTGGAACGAAAAACCTCGAAACAGATCGCCCGCGACCTCGACATATCGAAGCAGGCGGTGGATCTGCGGCTCACCACCGCACGCGACACGCTAGGCGCGGCCAACCGCGACGAGACCGCGATCATCTATGCGCGGCTGCGCCAGACCTATGATCGGATACCATGTGATCCGGTCATACTACCCGCCGCTCCGGAATGGGTGCGATCAGAGTTCCCAGACGGAAGCCCGCCAAACCTGATGGACTTGCACGACAGCGTCGCTGCCGTTGGAAGTTCAACGGCCACGGGTTCGCCGTTCAGGGATTTGTTTCGACACGATTTTGGTTCGGCAATGCGAATTGGCATCATGCTGGCCGTCGTGGTCATTCTGCTTCTGGTTCCGCTTGGCGGCCTAGGAATTGCACACCTGCTTACCGAGCTCGTGTCGCGCTGATCCCTTCATCGTTCAACCGCAACGTGAGGAGCCGCCGCGCTCCGGCGAAGGAGAGGATATGCTTCAGAATTTGGATTCTATGACCGCCCGCTTGGAGCGTGAGGTACCTAATGCAGAGATGCGGGTCGACGACGCGCTGATCGCAGTATCATCGCTCTTCACCAGCGTCGTTACTGCGAGGCGGGAAACGGGCGTGCCCACGAAAACCGGCCAAGGCACGATTCTTCGTCTGGCAAAGGCGCAGATGTCGCTGGTCGAGGTGAGTGGCGACATCCTCCGTGCGCACGGCGAACTTGCCGATATCGGAAAAGAGACTGCTGGCTACGATCTACGGGAATGCCCGGCCGCCGCAGGCCTCCGCGGCGACCATCTTTCGGCCGTAGCCTGAGGTGAATTGACCGGGAGCAGTCGGCATGGGAAGGTCGGAAGATGCGAATAGCCATCTTCGCCGCCTTTTTGCTGGTTGCTCTCGGTTATGCCGCGTGGCGGGGTGGCGCTCCCGAGCGAACGATGGTCGGCATTGCGGTGACGATCGTGATCTGGGACCGAATGCTCGTGACATTTGGCACCGTAGTCTATCACTCGGTCGATGTTGGATATCTTGCTCTCGATATTTTCGGAGCTTCTTCGACCTTCATCCTCGCGATGGTCGCGCACCGCTTTTGGCCGATGATAGCGGCACCGCTTCACAGTTTGCCGCTACTGGCGCACTTCAGCCGCGCGGTGGACGTTCAGATGGACCCGGTGGCCTATCTCACGATGCAGGTGGCCACTTCCTGGGTGCTTCCACCTCTCCTCATCGCCGCAACCTGGCGGCATCAAAAGCGGCTCACGAAGAACGGCAGCGATCCAGCCTGGCGAAGCTCATCGAAGTTATCGCGCCAGAGGACAGCGACCTCCTAGCGAAGCGGCTTCTAGAAGCGTTCCAGTCGGTCAGTCGCATTATGGCGCAATCGCCCGAGGCACTGACCAAGGTGCTCGGATCTCAATCCAGCGTCGTCTCGCTGCTTCTCCAGGCCCGGGCGGTCGCCATCGAGAGTCTTGCAGGGGACATACGAGGCATCGCTATAGATCCGTTCGACCGGCGGCTGCGCCAATATTTGATCATGTCGATGGGATCGCTGTCAGACGAGCGTCTCAGGATATTGTTCCTAGATGGCGCACGGCACCTGATTGCCGATGAGGTCGTTCAAAGTGGCTCGCTGGCACAGCTTTCCATCTTTCCGAGAACGATCTTTCGACGCGCTTTAGAGTTGAATGCAGCGGGCCTCATCCTTGTCCACAATCACCCGAGTGGAAACCATAATCCGAGTACCGAGGACATCGAGGCGACGCAGAAGCTTCAGATTATCGGCAGATCGCTCAACGTCGAGATCATCGACCACATCGTCGTGACCTCAACCCACTGCCATCACGTCGTGAGTGATGACACCCTTGCCGGAAGGCCCGTTCCGTCAGCCTCCTTCACATTGCGAAGTCCGGAAGGTCCCGCGCGCACCGACCATGGGGACATTGCACTGGCTAATGCGAAGGCCGCAATGCGCAGGCGCCTCCTCCGCCAACAACTGATCGGTGCGCCCGAGCTTTTCGGCGATCCCGCTTGGGAGATGCTCATTGATCTCTTCGTTCACGAATGCGAACGCAAGCGCCTCTCCATCAGCGCGCTGTGCGTCACATCCTCGATCCCGATGAGCAGCGCGTTAAGGTTGGCGCAGCGCCTCTGCGATGCCGGCATTACGCGCCGCGTACCCGATCCGATCGACGGGCGCCGGACTTTCATCCGGCTCGATCCCGTCATTGCCCACCGGATACGCGCCTATTTCGAAGCTGGCGCCGAATGAGGGTGCGTCAATGCTCGCGCGCGCCGCCAGCGTGTTCGGCAGCAGCGCGCACCATCTGTGCCCAACTTCCGACATAGGCAGCACGATTCCGGTACTGCTCGCCGGACTCGGCGGTCATCAGGGCAACGCCGCCAAGAGTTTCGGCAAATTCGGTGGTCGTACAGACGTCCTTTCGTTCCAGCAGGCCGCCGATCGCCGCCAGGACTGTTCCAACCGCGAACAAAGCGTCTTCGTCCATTATTCTCTCCCATGTGATGGAGCACCGGGGATGCCAGCATTCGCACCCGGAGAAAAGCGAGCATGGCCAGACAGATTGGTCCGGGATGGAATGCTGATTGCGTCAAGTCTGGAGTTTGGCGGAGAGGCCCGTCACTATGCTGCCGAATGCCTGCATTAGCCGGGGCAGCATCGGGAGATGGACATGAGCATATTCGACAGCTTTGCACGCCCGCCCTGCGCAGAAACACTTGGCTGGGAGCTTATCGAGGCCGACGAAGCCACCGGCACCATATGCGTGAAAATGGAAGGGAAGCCCGCCTTCTGCAATCCCGGAGGCAATATCCAGGGCGGCTTCGTCGCTGCAATGCTCGATGATACGCTGGGGCCGACGGTGCTCGTTAAATCGGGGGGCACCCATTACTGCGCAACCATCGCGCTCAATATCAGCTATCTCGCTCCCGCGCGGCCGGGCAGCTTCACCGGTGTCGGCCGGATCGTCCAATTGGGGAAGACGGTCGCCTTTCTGGAGGGCGAGCTTTTCGACGCCGAGGGCCGATGCGTGGCGCGCGCGACGGCCTCGGCACGGGTGGTGTCCACGAGCGGCCTGGATCGCAGCTGATGCCCGAACGCCTTTTCGATGTTGCGCCCGATGGGCAGCTGTTCTTCGGCCCCGGCGTTTTGCGGCGATCGCCGTTTGCGGCCGATGTAGCCTATATCATAGCGCTCTGGGCCCACATCGATGGCGATCTAGCGAGCATCCTCAGCCGGATGCTGAAAGCCGATATCGCGGTGGGCACAGCCATGTATCTTTCGCTCGTCAATTCAGGAGGGCAGAGATCGGCGCTCAACGCCGCGGCCAAGGAAGCGCTGCCGGAATGGCAGCAATTGCTCCTGCAGACCATCGGGTCGGTGGCCGAGACCTCGCGAACCAAGCGTAACCAGTTTGCGCACCGCGTCTGGGGTCATAGCTCCGAACTGCCGGATGCGATCCTGCTCACCCATCCGAAGACGATCGTGAACCATAATGTCAGCCATCGACAAAGAGCTGAGATATTGCCCGATGGGCGCGGCGTGATCCGTCCCGAACCGATCGATGACAAAGAAATATTGGTGTACCGGCAGGGCGACATCGACGCGGCGGTGGCCGAGGCCGAGCATGCGCAGCAGCTGTACCGGCTCTTCTATGCCGTCGTCTGCGATTCCGGCGAAGGACCCAAGGCTCAACTCCTCGCGGACCCCATCGTCAGAAAGCGCCTCGACGAGATCGGCAAGAATGCGAGCGAGGAAGCGAAAGCCATATTAGGGATCAAGGCCAAAGAGAAACGGAAGCACTGACCATGCGATACTGGAACACAGGGGACACGCCCACCAATTCGAACCTCGGCGCGATCGAGAATCTCGCGCGGCCGTGGCCCGGGATCGATGCCGAGCATCTTCTCAACGTCATCCGCGGAGTGATCCGGATCGAGAAGATGCTGCCGAAGGTGGTGCGGGCGCATTTCAAGCTGCCGCATCTTTTCGTCGGCGCTGGCCCCTACGATTGGGACGCCGCGCGCCGGGATGAATATCATAGCAAACTCTGCGAGGCACTCAGTGCGGGCCTTGCCAATGTACAGGCCGACTCCACTCTCGCGAAAGATGGTGGGGCCGATCTCAGCGATCGCCCTCCGACGCGGGGTGAAGAGCTTGAGTTCGCCTGCAGGGCCTGGAGCCGCAATCGGACGAGTAGCAATCTCGACGATCTGCGTATCGCATGCAGCGTGCAGGGGATGCAGAGCCGCTTCGACAAGCTGGAGCGCTGGCTGGCCCGAAAGCGTCCGGGCTCGTCGCCCCATTCGGTGGAGTATGAGGTCGAATGCGCACTCGGCGACATCGATCGCTACGCCGACGACTATCACTCCTTCGAAGCGAGCTACCGCTACGCCGAGAGACTACGCGAGCGCGAGCGGCAGGGCGAAGAGGACTGAACGAACTCCGGCTTTCCCGGAAATGCGGCAAGATATCCCCAGACGCACCCCCGACTGTTGATAAAATTGCGATTCACCCTGTTGACAAGCGACTCGCCTGAGGGGCACTCCAGCCCGGAGGGCTTATCCCTCACGGTAACCCGCACGCGCATCTGTAACAGCGCGCCATTTTCGCGATGAATCCGTGAGGTTTGTGATGACGGACATTCCCCCTCTCCCGCCCGTAGGCGAGCGTCCGATGACTGACCGGGAGGCCGAGCTCGCCCAGTTTATGGCGCTCGTGCAACAGGGCCGCCACAAAACGGCGGTGCTCCTCGAACTGTGCCGAACGCCTTTGGCCAAATATCTGGCTCTCACGATACTGCTCCTAGTGGCTGCCCTGTGCGGTGTCCCCGCCGAGGCCGTCAGCTTTCTCGCAAAACTCCGTGCTGGGTGAGTCGCTTAAAGGCTTCAATCGGAACCGCTGACGTCGCGCATCAGCTCTGCGGCGAGCTTTGGTCCAACTTCCATCCTGCGTGACAGGGCATCGACGAAAGCCTCCCACCGCCGCTTCCCGCTGGCCTGCGCGGCCGGCAACGCATCATCGGGCAAGGGCGCCGTGCTCGTGAGCCAGTGCCGGACGAACAGGGCCATCGCTTCACCCGACATTTCACCATGCCATTCGATGCGGTCGAGCTGGCGGCCGATGCGGTCGAGGCGCCGGGTGAGCAGGGCCTCGATCCTTTCCTCCTGATCGGGCGAGAGAAAGGAGCGCAGTGCAGCCTCCAGCACTTCGGTCCGGGTGAGGCCGCGCCGACGGGCCAGATCCGCCAGGTCGCGCGAGAGCCCGGTTTCGATCCGGAAAGTCTGTTTGACATGCGATCGGATCAAAGCTGGATCCCGTCGTCGGGATCGAGCGCGGCAGCTTGAGCACGCCGCGCCATCCGGCGATCGGCGGCAGCGCGGAGCCTCGCCGCATCGGCCTGTGCTCCATCTTCGCTGAAATCAAACTCGCCGCTCGCGCTGCGCTGCGGCGGTGGCGCGATATCTTCATGGACGGGAAGTTCGGGTTCCTGCCGGATACCGCCATTGGCAGCGTCATCGGCATCCTTCTGCCCCGGCTCCGCCTCCGCCGGTTGCTGTACCCGGCCGGCGATCCAGTCATGGGCGGCGGGAGCGCCGCGGCCCGGCGCCGGGGGCGGCATGACGCGGCCGGCCAGGCGCCGGTCGCTATAGTAACGCGCCTTCTTGGCCCTGATCGGCGCGAGGCCGGCGGCCATCACGATCTCGTCGTCAGGCGGGAGCTGCATCACTTCGCCGGGTGTCAGGAGCGGCCGGGCGGTTTCGGTGCGCGACACCATCAAATGGCCAAGCCAGGGCGAGAGCCGGTGGCCGGCATAATTCTTCATCGCGCGTTGCTCGGTCGCGGTGCCAAGCGCATCGGATATCCGTTTGGCGGTTCGCTCATCGTTCGTCGCGAAACTGACCCGGACGTGGCAATTGTCGAGGATCGCATTGCTCTGGCCATAGGCCTTTTCGATCTGGTTGAGCGACTGGGCGATCAGGAAGGCCTTGATGCCATAGCCGGCCATGAAGGCGAGCGCGCTTTCGAAGAAATCGAGGCGTCCGAGCGCGGGAAATTCGTCGAGCATGAACAGCAGCCGTTGCGATCGCGCCTTGGGATTCAGCTCCTCGGTCAGCCGCCGCCCGATCTGGTTGAGGATCAGGCGCATGAGCGGCTTGGTCCGGCTGATATCGCCGGGCGGGACCACGAGGTAGAGCGAGACCGGGCGCTCGCTTCCGATCAGGTCCGCGATGCGCCAGTCGGACTGTCCTGTGACCTTGGCGATCACCGGATCGCGATAGAGGCCGAGGAAGGACATGGCGGTCGACAGCACGCCCGACCGCTCATTCTCGCTCTTGTTGAGCAGTTCCTGCGCCGCCGCGGCGACGACCGGATGGACGCGATCTCCCAAATGGCGGGTGGTCTTCATCCGGTGGAGCGTCGCCTCGATCTTGCGCTCCGGGTTCGACAGAAAGGCCGCGACACCGGCCAGGCTCTTTTCCTCCTCGGCGTAGAGAACATGGAGGATCGCGCCGACGAGCAGGGCGTGGCTGGTCTTCTCCCAATGGTTTCGACGCTCGAGGCTCCCTTCGGGATCGACCAGCACGTCGGCGACATTCTGCACGTCGCGCACTTCCCATGCGCCGCGCCGGACTTCGAGGAGCGGATTATAGGCGGCCGATGCGGGGTTCGTCGGATCGAAAAGCAACACCCGGCCATGCTTTGCGCGAAAGCCCGCGGTGAGCTGCCAGTTCTCGCCCTTGATGTCATGGACGATGCAGCTCCCCGGCCAAGTCAGCAGGGTCGGCACCACGAGGCCGACGCCCTTTCCGGATCTGGTCGGCGCAAAGCAGAGGACATGCTCGGCGCCATCGTGGCGTAGGTAGGTTCCGGCCATGCGCCCGAGAATGACGCCATCAGGGCCGAGCATGTTGGCAGCCCGTATCTCGCGCTCCTGCGCCCAGCGTGCCGATCCATAGGTCTCGGCCCGCCGACGCTCGCGCGCACGCCACACCGACATGCTGATCGCCGCGACGACGGACAGAAGCCCGCCCGACGCGGCGATCGCGGCACCGCGGTAGAAGATCGGCGGCGCATAGGCGTCGAAGGCAAACCACCACCAGAAGAAGGCGGGCGGCGGATAGACGGGATAGTCACCGATGCGGAACCAGGGGGCACCGAGCGCCGCCTGAAATCCGAGCGCCTCCGCCGTCGATTGGGTCGCGGTCCAGACCGCCGCGACGACGATCAGCAGCACCGCGAAGATCTGGCCCCATAATATCCTGTCGCTCATCGTTCATCCTTTCTCAGATTGCGATCCCGCGATTGCGGCCAAGGCTCCAGTCGATGCCGCCCGCGGTGGCGGTGCCGGTGACATGCTGGCCGAGGTGCCGGTCGAGCGCCGGGCGCCAGGGCACGAGTTGAAAGCCAAGCCCGTCGTCGATCATCGCGAAGCGCCCCGAGGCGAGCGACACGCGCTCGCGGTAGGTCCCGCTCACCGCGTCGCCGGTGGCCGGCGGGCGATGCGCGAGCCCGGTGCGCGCGGCGATGGTCTCGCAAGCCGCCTCGAGGTCGCGCCGCCTCAGCGTTTCGATGAGATCGGGCGCCAGTACGAGCTTGCCGTCCCGACGGCTCGCGAGGCCTTCACCCGCGAGAAACTCGGCGCGCGCGGCCATGGCGCGGCGAACATCGATGCCGAAGCCCGAGGTTGCTGCTACGGGCCTCGCCGCGACCAGTTCGCGGTCGAGCCAGGTTGCACCGCGCGCGGATATCTGGTCGGCAACCGCAAGGTCCGATCGCAGGGCGAGCGAGAGATGCTCGCCGTCGTCGCGTCCTTCCCAGCGCCGCAGCTCGACGATCGCGCCCGGCTTCGCGTCCCCGGTCCATTGGAGATCGGAGAATTTGATGTGATGGGTCCGGCCATCGGTCCCGTCGACGATGGCGAAGGCGGAGCCGGCAAGCTCGTCGTCGAGGCCGCGTGCGACCAGCCGCCCGACGAGGCCCGATCGCTCCGCCTCGCCGTGAAGGGCGAGCCTCGATGCGTCGAAGGAGAGCCCCTGCATGCGCATGGCGCGGTGGACGCCCTTGATGATGTCGCCGCGCTCGCCGAGGTCGCGCAATATCGTTTCGGCGCGCGGATCGATCTCGAAAATGCCGGGTCCAAGGCGCGTCGCGAGCCCAAGCGTCTCGAGCTTCGCCGCACGTCCGATGAGATGCCGATCGCGGCCCGGCGGCGAGCTTGGGTCGGGAAGGAGATCGACGATCCCCGTTTCGCCTCCGCGTTCGCGCAGCCGCGCGTCGAGCCCGGTCCAACGCTCGGCACTCGCCTCCCGCGCCAAGCTGGCGTCGATCTCCTGTTCGTTTCGCGGACCGAGCTCGAGAGTGGCGATCTCCGACGCCCTTCCGCGCACGCCTTCCGACATATAGGCGCGGTCGACGACCAGGTCGCTTCCGTCCTCGGCGACGCCGCGCACGAGTATATGGATATGCGGATTGTCGGTATTCCAGTGATCGACCGCCACCCAGTCGAGCCGGGTTTCGAGATCCTTCTCCATCCGGCCCATGAGATCGCGGGTGAAGGTCCGAAGGTCCTGAAGTTGCTCGGCATCTTCAGGGCTGACGATGAAGCGGAAATGATGGCGATCGTCGGCGCAGCGATCTGCGAAGGCCTCACGGTCGGCGGCGTCTCCAGACGCATCGAACATCATCGCTTCCCGGCCATCGCGCGTGACGCCGTCGCGTTCCAGATAAGCGATATGCCGTGCGAGCGGCGCGGAGCGAAATTGCGCGCCCTTATGCCGGACGATGCGCGCCATGACCGTCACGCGGCGCTGCGCGGGGCCGCGCCGGATCGTCGCAAGCGCGGCGCGGCCGCGGCCATGCCGACCGGTTCCGCTGCGACAGCCGCCGCCGCGACGAGAGCGGGTGTAACCCGAGCGGGCGGCGGCCTTGCGCACCTGCGCGGCGAGCCTTTTCCCGCGCCGCGCCGATCCTGAACCAGCGTCGCGCCCTCTTCCCGGCCGCACCCGAAAATCATGCTCGTCGCCGCTCACAGCGCCGGTGCCATATCGTAAGCGCTTGTTCTGCCTCGGAAATCCAGAGGTCGATATGGCAGCCGGAGGGGGGTGCCATACGCATAAGGCGCTGTAATCCAACCACAATCTGCCGGTGAGCTGGCAGGTCTTTTATCTTGCCATCCCCCCGAACCTCTTCCGAACGCCAAGGAGAGCCCATCCACGGACCGGCGCACTCCAGCAAATATCGCCACGACGACCATCACCGATTGTTCCCGGAAAGCGGGACGAATAGGGGCGAGGGAGCAGGCGCGGAGTGCGACGGCCCTGCAGCCGCGGCGTCGCCGCGCTGCACCGAAGTTGCAGCCGGCGTGTCGGATCGCTGCTCGGCGAAGAGTGACGCGCTGCGCCAGCTCGGCGGTTCGGCCGTCCGCGCCATCGCCGCTGACGGACCAGCCGGCGCACCGAGCGCGGGCGCGATGGCTGCGACATAGGCGACCGTCTCGGCGGGCAAGCCGCGCCGCCCCGCTGCATAGGCGTCGGCGCGGCCGGGGCCTGCATTGTAAGCAGCCAACATGAGGCGAACGTCGCGATATCGGTCCCACATCGCGCGCAGATAGGCCGCGCCCGCGAGGATGTTGCCGCGCACGTCGAAGGGGTCGGACCCCAGACGGTGCTGCGCCGTCAGCATCGCCCAGGTTGCGGGCATGATCTGCATCAGCCCCATTGCACCGGCATGCGAGAGCGCCCGCGGCTTGCCGCGGCTCTCGACATGCATCACACGCCATATCCAGACCTCCGGTACGCCAAAGCGTTGCGATGCCTCCGCCACATGGGCGGCATAGGGGTGCGCCGCGGCCGTCGGCGCTTCCGCCGGTGCCGCGCCCCATGCCCGGTCCGGGGCGGCGCTCGCCGAGCAGAGCAGCAGCAAGGCGAGGCGCACGGCGCGGACGCGCGCCGAGCGAGCCGGATGCATGATGCTCACGCTTGTTCGCGTGGGACGGGTCGCGTCCAGAGGAGATGATATTCATCCTCGTTCTGCGTCGAACGGAGCAGATTGGCGCGCAGCGGAACCGCGAGCGCCGGGTCGTCGATCTGCAGGGCGATATAGGAGCCGGCGCGTTCGCTGCGGCGTTCCCAGCCGGCCCCGATCTCGACGCCGGTGTCGGCTTCGACGAGCAGGACCCGCCAGGCCGGTGCATTTTCCGCGTCGTTCGGCTTCGCCGGAACGATCGCGATCATCGCATCGAGGAGCAGCGTCCGGATCTGTCCGGCATAGCCGTCGCCAGCGGATTGAAAGCTTCCGATAATCATGAGGACATATCCTTTCCTTCGGGGGTGAATGCGGAGCGATCGGCGTCACGGCGCCAGCGCAGCGGCGCGCCGGGCGCATCGCGCACGAGCAGCGGGTGCGCGACGCCGACGACGCCGGTGTCGGGGAGCGGTCCGAAATATCGGCCGTCGAGACTGTCGGGCGCGGGGTTGAGGAGGAACAGTTCGCCGGGGCGCAGGCGGTAGCAACCGAGCCAGCGCGGCAGCGGTCGCCCGAGGCGGTCGGCGTCCCGCGCGCGTGCTGCCGGCGCGCCGTCGATCGTCACGAAAGTGCCGCTGCGGCAGACGAGCGCGCCTTGGCCTGCGGCAACATGCTTCAGGAGTGGCACGCCGCGCGGCACATAGCCGCGCACGGCGAGACGCGCCGCGACCCCCTCGGGCGGGTGGAAGAGGATGAGGTCGCCGACCGCGGGCTTGGCACCGACATCGACGCGGTAGAAGCCGATCGGAACGCTCGGGCTCGCGTTCCAGATGAGGCGCGGTTGCGGCGCGAGCGCTGCCGCGGCGACGAACAGCGCCGCGAAGAGCGTAGCGCTCGCCGCGGTCGCGCGGAGCCAGCGGCGGTTCATGGCGCGATCGCCTTGCGCCGAAGCCAGGCCCGGTGCCGCTCCGGACCATAGGGCCGGAACGGCAGTCCGGCGGCGATGTGGCTTCCGATGTGGCGCCAATGATCCGGCGCGGTCTCGCACGGGTCGAGCCCGTCGGCCTCGATCGCATCGATCGCCGAGAGCACCTGCTGAACCCTCGGCCAACCGTCGACGCGGAGCAGGATGTCGCCGCCGGGGCGCACGTAGGGATGCGTCGCGAAGGGGGCGCGCGGCGCGGGCGCGGCGATGACCGAGATGCTCGAGAAGATGGTGCCGAAGTCGTTCGCGCCCCAGCGGACGAAGCCGAAGACGGCCTCGGGCCGGAAGGAGACGATGCGCGTGCGGCGGCTGACGATGCGCTCGGCGGCGACGCGGCCGAAGCGCAGCCAATGCTCGAGGCGCTGCTCGATCCAGGTCAGTTCGAGGTCGGTGAGACCGCTCGCAGTCGCCTCGACCGGCTGCACGCCGGGAGCCGGCGGGATGTTCTGGGCCGGGCGCATCAGCGGCGGACCGGGCGCGCGGGATGGACGACGCCCTTTCCGGGATCGGACGTCGACCTCTTGCGGCCGATCTCGGCCCAGGCGTCAAGATCGGCGATGGCGTAGACGATCCGCCCGCCGAGTTTGCGGTATTCGGGACCCGTTCCGAAGCAGCGATGCTTTTCGAGCGTCCGGCTCGACAGGCCGAGGTGCAGCGCGGCGTCGGGCGTCTTGAGGTAGCGCGGCGAAATGGGGGTATGCATGTCGCTCAAAAGGGGCCTCCGTTCGCAGCGCCGGGTCCCGTGGCGGGCTCCGGCGGAGAGGCGGCGACATTCGGAAATCGGGATCCGGTTTAGGAACGGACAAAGTGACGACGCGCGGAATGTCCCGATCAGGCGGCGCCGAGCAGCTCCTGATAGCCGCCGTCGCGCATCGCGAGCGCGGCGCGGTGCCAGCGCGCGATGCGACGGCGCTCGCTCGATCCGTCCCAGTCGGCGGCGGAGAAATCCTGGGCATCGTCGAGGATGAGGGCGGCGGCGATGTCGCGCGCCGAACGTCCCTCGGCGGAGGCATCAAGGAGCCGCAGCCACTGGATGAGACGCCAGCGCTCGGATGGTCCGGGGGCGCCTCCCCGCAGGAAACGGTGCGTCGTGACGCCCGCCGAGAAGCGGCGCTGTACGGCGAGGCTCACCGCCATCCGCAGCTCGCTGTGCGGGTCGGCCGGGTTTACATAGGCGAGCCGTTCATCGGCGAGGAAGCGGCGAAGCCAGAGGCGGAAGCGCCGTCCGTCGGCCACGAACACGAGATGCCACTCGCCCGGCAGGATGATCTCGGAGGCGATATCCGCCGAGGCGATGAGCTCGGCGAGCCGCGGCGCGGCGAAGCCGTCAGGCGCCGGCTCGGCGATGGCGACATGCGCGCAGGCCTCGGGCTGCCAGAGCGCGGGGGATTCGGTGACGGATCGGTCAGGGTCTAGGGCGAAAGACCAACCCCCATCGTCGCGCTAGCCCAGCGAGGCGCGCGGTGCGGCGCCGCGCGGGCGCCAACGCCGCCGAACGATAGGCGCGGCGATAGGCCGGGCTTCGGCGCAGGAACTCCTGCGCGAAATCGGCGCGATCATATGTTTCGAATATTCTCGGAAAATATGGCGATTGCCAATCGACGACCTGATCCATTCGCACCTCCGGCTGATCTTCAGGAATGAAAGCAAAGCCTATCAGCAGCTTGCCCGCATCGGCTGGAACTTGGTTAGCGGCATGCAAAGGATCATCGTAACGCATTGCGGCGGAGAATCCCCGCGCGAAAAGCCTCAAATTGAGAGTATCGCCGCCCGGCTTGCGGCCGGGCGGCGTGCTCGATCAGTCCCGCCGCTGGGGACGGCTCCAGACGAGGTCATAGTCGCCGTCGCTTCCTTCGAAGAGCTGCGCGAAGAAGGGCGCGGTGAAGCTCGGGTCGTCGAACTTGGTCGAAAGATAGGTGCGGTCGTCCTGGCTGGTCTTTTCCCAGGCTGCACCCACCTCGACGTCGCCGACATAGATGCGGTGGGTCGGAGCGCTGGATTTGGGATTGTCCTCGGGAACGATGCGAACCGCGTCGACCGAGAGGGCGAGGCACGCGATTGCGCCTCGATATTCGCCTTTCGCTTTCTTGAAGGTTCCGATCTTGGCCATGTTGAAGTCCTTTCCGTGCTTTCGAGCCGCAGGATCGCGGTCTCGATGCGCATCGGTGGCCGGAAAGGAGGCCGCGCCGCAGCCGCAGGCCCGGAGCGCATGCGGAGGATGGCAGCGCAGCGATTTTCTTGGTCCGCGAGGAACGGCGGCACGCCGGGGGAAGAAAATCGGGGAGCGCCGTTGCGGCCAGCGGGCTCAGCGCAGCGGCTTGCCGGCAGATCGCGCAGGGAAGAGACCGTGTTTCTGCGGCGGGAGCGAGGGGCTCAGAGGCGGTCGGAAGCGGGCGAAGCGGACGCCGGGATCGCGGGTGCACGATCGTCACATTCCCGGTCGCCGACGCCAATTGAATCCACCGAAGACCCAGCCAGTCCCCGGACCGCCGCCACGGCGGCGACGACGGCAGCGAGCACAGGCAGGATCGTTACCAGCATGCCCTCCTTAGCGAAGAACCTCACGATCCCCGTCATGCCATAATAGCCTGCGACCCCCGCCGGGAGGAGGAAGAGCATTGCGATACAGGCTCGCAGCAATGTCGATCCGCCGTGCGCGTAGAGGTGCCGTCCAGCAAGATGGAGCAGAAGCCCCGCCAGAAATGCCATCGCAAGGGCGGCGCCAATGCCATAGCCACGGTCCTGAAATTCGAAGGCGAGAGCAATGCCGGTGCCAAGCGGCAGCGCGAGGGCCGCCAGCCGGAACAGAAGCCAGACAAGGTAGAGGCCTGCGGCGGCGCCGAGGATAAGCATGAAAGTCACGAGCGTCCTCCTAGGGGACGCGCTCTCCACCACCACCACAGCGCGATCTGCACCGTCAATCTAGCAGACGGCCGCCCGCGACGGAACCGCAACTGGAACCATCGCGGGGCAAGTTTTGCGGGTTCAGCGGTTGAACGGGTCATATTCGCACACGATGTGTTCGGGGTCGCCGTCGAACTCTTCGATGGGCATCACCGCATAGCCTTTTGTCGTTTCGATAAGGACGATGATCGTCATCATCGTGCGGGCGAGGCTCCAGCCGAGCGATTGAGCGGTGGAAAGCGGCATGGGTTTGGCTCCTGTCCTTTCGGAGCGGGACCGTTCCCGCTCGACAGTCGCCCCGCCGGCCGGGGGCGGGCCGCAATCACCGCAGCAAGGCTGCGGCCGCACGCGAAGCGTAGCGGACCCTTCACGGGTTGATTGAAGGAGGCCCGGCTCCGAGCCCAGGGACCAGCGGCTATCGAGAGCGGGTACGGTTTCGCGGGGGAGAGGCCCTCACGCCTTCCTCCCGGACCATAATCTGCGTGCCCCCTCGCCCCGGTGTGCGCGAAGAACAGGGAGAATTATCGGATGTCAGGTCAGCAAAGCGAGTTCGGATATTATCCGCGGCCGCTCGATATCACGGTTGGACCGGTGTCGATTGCGACCCGCGATGGGCTCGACGATATGGTGAAGAGCGTCAACGAGGACGAATGGCGCGAGGGCAAGTGGATATATTCGCCGTTCAGGGAGGTTTCCCACCTCGGCGGGGGGCTTAACACCCGCCCCTATCCCGCTCGGGTTTTCAGTCTCCCGAAGACCCACGACATCACCCATGCCACGGCGCCGGACCTCGACCAGGTGAACTTTCATGTGTGGAGCCTGTCGTTCTTCAAGGGAATGCGGTTCACGATCACCGAGGCCGGGTTTCTTGATTCGACGCCAGTCGAGCCCGATGTCCTCGTCGACTTCCTTCTGCTGGGTGGCAGCCTGGAGAAGTCGATCGAACTCGCGGAGGCATTCTGGATCGACAATCTCGCAGTGCCCGAGCGAGCGCGCATCTGGGTCGCCGCAGTCCATGCCCTGTTCCTGAGTCAGAACCCGCAGCATCTACAGTTCGAACGCTTTCTGTATCTTTATACCGCGCTCGATGCCTGCTTTGCACTTGCGAAGTCTTTGAACCCTCCGGCAAGGAATTTGTCACATGGGCAGCGCATCGCCTGGATGTGCGACTGGCTCGGGGTGCCGGTTCCGGCATGGGCCGATCCGGCTGCAGCGGGCGGGGTAGAGGTGGCGGCGATGCGCAATCCGATGATCCACGAAGGCCTCTACATGGGCGAGCCGCTCGGCTTTGCACTTCATGGCGTAGGCGGGGGGCCAAACCTCACCCTCGAAATGTCCGGCTTGGTTTCCCGGCTGCTCGTCGCGCTCCTCGGCGCGCGAAACAATCGCTATATAACCAGTTCCACCGGCACCCGCCAAAGACAGGGGCTCGACCTTGGCTAAACCTGCAAAGACAAAAGCGCCCGCCTATGAGCAGCGCCTGATCCTGTTTCTCGACTTCCTGGCCTTCAAGGAGGTGGTGGCCGAGACCGAGCGCGACGCGACGGCGCTCGAGCGCCTCGTCGCGGCACTCGACGAGGTGGGCCAGACGGTCGAGCCTGGCCTTTCGAAGAGCGAGCGCGTCACCCAATTCTCGGATTCGCTCGTCCTGTCCTACAAGGTCGAAGAGACCTCAGCAGTCTTCTGGATGATCGATGCGATCGCCCGCACCGTCGTGCTCCTCGCCGATCGCGGCTATCTGCTGCGCGGCGCCGTGACGGTCGGGAAATTGCTTCACGACAAGCGGCACATTGTCGGGCCGGCAATGGTCAAGGCCTATGAGCTGGAATCGCGCACCGCATGCTTTCCCCGCGTGATCGTCGACCGCGAGGTGCTCAGGATGGCGCGCACCTACAGGCAACCGCAGCATTCGGGGCCGCAGGAAGAGCGCTATGTCCGGTCCTTTCTGGATGAGGACAAGGACGGCTGGCTGTTCATCGACTACCTCTCCTGGGACAAGGTGGTCGAGGCCATGGGCTGCGAACATGACGCCTATCCGGACTATCTCGGCCGGATGGCACGGTTGATCCGAAAGGGGTTGAAGCATGCCGACCCGCGTGTCGCGCGCAAATATCTGTGGCTGCGCAAGCGCTTTCTCAAGGCGATGAAGCCCTATCGGGACCTTCCCGCCAATAAGGTGAACGATCCCGATTTCTGCGCGGCGATCGACGCGCTGCCGCGAATGCGCAAGCGCGCCCGCAAGGCGCGGAAGCGCGTGAAGGCATTCGACGCAAAGGCAGCTGCGTGATGGAGCCTCAAGGTGTCGCGGGAAGCGACGGCAAGGCCGCGGCACCGACCGCCAAGGCTGCCCCGGCGGTCCCCGAACGCCAGCATCCATCCATCTTCCACTATCCGATCGACGCCTGCGACGTCAGCGACAAACCCTCGCTCGAAGCGTTTCGCGAGAAACTCCAGCATTGGTCCGAGCTGTTTGAGCGTGATCCCGACGCATCGCTCGCCGGGCAGTTCGCCGACATGATGTGGTTCGACATAGCCTGGCGCACGGCGAATGAGGCGCGGCAGTTCGCTGATGACGACGGCACCCGCGGCTCGACCGCGCCGCTGATCGCGATGATGCTCGACCGCGGCTATCTTGCCGGACAGGTCATCTCGATCACCCGGCTGCTTGAGAAAGCACCTGCGAACCAGCCAAAGAAGGCCGTGATCTCACTCCCGCGGATCGTCGACGAGATGCGCGCGGCGCGCGAGATTATGACGCGCGAGAATTTCGTGTGCCGCGACGCGCTGCCTTATGACTATGAAGCCTTGCTGGCGGCGGAGCTGGAGCGGCTGTCCGCCGAAATGGCGGCCAATCCGAACAAGGCGCGGCGGGTGAGCCTCAGCCTGTCGGGACCCGAAGGGTTCGATCAGGCGCGGAAGGAGCATGAGTTGTTCGACCTGTTGTCGGGGGTCGCTCCGGAAAATCGGGCGCGCGGCGACCTGATTGGCGAGGCCTTTTTCGACCGGCTGGACGAGTTGCTCGCGCGGCCGCCGCTTCCCGAGATCAAGGCGCTGCGCAACAAGAGCATCGCGCATGCGGCCGACGCTTTTTCGCGCGCGCAGGCGAAAGGGCTCCGGTCAGGCCTCACCATTCACGATCTCGACCGCGCCCATTATCTGCTGTTCGCGGTATTCCAGACGCTGTCGGTCGTGCTGTTCGGCGTCTGGCGCGCCTCGCCCGTCCCCGTTCCGCAGCACAATATGTTCGAACATCTCACCGAGCCGTTTCTCGCCGGGAAGCGGCTCGAGGCGATGCGCGCCTTCTGGGACAAGCATATCGGCGAGCGCGAAGGCTGGATGAACGACGCTTTCCGCGAGGTCGTACCCGATCCCGCAAAGGCCAAAGCCGGAGACGGAAGCTAAATCCCACTCCGTTGGCAACCCTGCTTTCCGAGCGACGCCGCTTGCCTTTTTGCTCTAGATAGGGGTAGAGGGTATCCCTATGGCACATCTTTCAGGCGATAATTCCGAACTCATTGCGCGCGTCCGCCGCATCAGCGGACAGGTTGGCGCGATCGAGCGAGCGCTCCAGTCGCAGGCGCCGTGCGCCGAAGTTCTGCATCTTGTTGCGGCAGTCCGCGGCGCGGTCGCCGGGCTCATCGAGGAAGTGATCTCCGATCATCTCGAGGAGCATGTCTCGCGCCCGGGGCTGACCGACGCCGAGCGCGCGGCCGGTGCCGAGGAGTTGCTCACCGTTATCCGCCGCTACAGCAAATAGGATCGCATAATGGCCACTACCCCCATTGCGGACGCGCGTGTCCACGATCATATGTTCTTGGGCGCGTCACATGACGAGAATGCCCGGCGCACGCTGCTCGTCGTCGTTTTGACCGCGCTGATGATGGTCGGCGAGATCATCGCCGGCTACATCACGGGATCGATGGCGCTGCTCGCCGACGGTTTCCACATGGCGACGCATGCTGGTGCCCTCGGCGTGGCGGCGATCGCTTATGGTTATGCGAAGCGCAATGCGCACAACGCGGCCTACAGCTTCGGAACCGGCAAGGTCGGCGACCTCGCCGGCTTCGCCTCGGCGATGGCGCTCGGGCTTGTTTCGCTCGGCATCGGTGTCGAAGCGGTGTCGCGACTGTTCAATCCGACCAACGTAGCCTTTCTCGAGGCGACCGTCGTCGCGGCGGTTGGCCTTGGCGTAAACATTGCGAGCGCGTTCCTGCTGTCGGGCGGGCATCATCATGGTCACGGGCACGGACATCACCATGGTCATGATCATGGCCATGGTGACGATCATCATCACAACCATGGCCCAATGGCGCAGAGCGGGGATAATAATCTGCGCTCGGCCTATGTGCATGTGCTTGCCGATGCGTTGACGTCGGTCCTCGCCATCGCAGCCCTGCTTGCGGGTCGCTATCTCGGATGGGTGTGGATGGACCCCGTCATGGGGATCGTCGGCGCGATCGTGATCGCGCGCTGGTCGTGGAGCCTTATGCGCGACACGGCCGCGGTCCTGCTCGACCGGAGCGACGATCATGTGGCGGAGGAAGTCCGCGAGCTGGTCGAGGCGCCCGGCGATGCCCGGATCGTCGATCTTCACGTATGGCGCCTTGGACCCGACGCGCATGCCGCGATCGTCAGCGTCGCCGGGCCTGCCGGTCTCACTGGCGCGGCGATCCGCGAGCGCCTCGCGCCGGTCCACGAGCTGCGTCACGTCACGATCGAGTGCAACTGAGCGATGCGCTCGCCCTGCATCGAATTATGTGCGTTCGACGGTCGGACGGGCTGGTGCCGCGGCTGCGGCCGCACCCAGCCCGAATGCCGGAGCTGGAAGAAAGCCTCGCCATTCCAGCAGCGCAAGCTGGCCTCGGAGCTTCCGCGCCGATTGGCGAAACTCACGCAGGAAAAATGACGGCCCCGCCCGAAGGCGGGGCCGCTGGGCTCAGCTCGGCGGGTTCCAGATGAGCACCTTCTTCATCGGGTCGTCGCCGGGCGCGTTCGCGATATTCGCGTAGATCGTGCCGAATTCGGGGGCCGAGAGGGTGACCGAGACATATTCGGTGCCGTTCGACTGCGACGTGCGGGTCCAGCCCGCGCCGACCTCGTAGCCGTTCTTGCGCGCGATCACGCGGAAGTCGGGCTCATTGTCCTTCACCTTGCGGCCGTTCGGGACGATCGCGATCGGCGCGGCAACCAGAAGGGTCGTCAGCGTGCCTTCGAAGCTGCCGTCGGCCTTGACGGTGAGATTTGCGATGGTGGCCATGTCGTGTCTCCTTGGGTTGCTCGGGACCATCCCCGATGGCGCCAACCGAAGGGCCCGCGAGCCGCCGTCACCGAGCGGTACGCGAGGGCGAACCCCCGCAGGGGGTTGACGGCATGAGGCGAGCCGAGGCCCGCAGTCAGGCAGCCAAGGAGGGAGTGGTCCTGCAACCGGAGCATTTGGCCACCATCAGTGAAAGTCATGGCTCCGGACGCGCAGCGCAGGTTCGCGGCTATCGGGCCCGCCCCCGTTCCGCGCTCCGTCTCCCCGTCCCGGCGCAATGGAAAGCGAGCTGCGCCCGACCTGCCGCAGCATTGCGTCATGATCGGTTATCCGGTCGCAGATGATATGGATGATCTCGCCTTCCTTCTGAACGCGGCCGCGGATCGCGATCATCGACGCCGCCATGACCTGGCGCCGATAAATGTCGAAGCGATCGGGCCATAGGATGCCGTTGGCGATACCGGTCTCATCCTCGATCGTGATGAACAGCACGCCCTTGGCTGAGCCGGGGCGTTGCCGGACGAGGATCACGCCCGCGACCTCGATATTCCGGCCATCGCGGATATTGGCGAGATCCGCGCAACGGACGATCCCCATCGCGTCCAGTTCGTCGCGCAGGAAACTCAGGGGATGCGCACGCAAACTCAGTTGAAGCGTGCGATAATCCTCCACCACCTCGCGTCCTTCGGTCATCGGCTGCAGCGAGGTCGGCGGTTCGAGCCCTTCGGGCGAGAAGCTCGCCGCGCGCGCGTCGGCTGCCGCGAACAGCGGCAGCGGCGCCTCGCCAAGGCCGCGAACCTTCCACAGCCCCTGCCTCCGGTCCTCGGCAAGGCAGCCGAATCCATCCGCTTCGGCGATCCGTTCGATCGCGGCGCGCGGCACGCCGGCGCGGCGCCAGACATCCTCGACACAATCATAGGGCACATCGCCCCGCGCCCCGACGATCGCGGCGCCATGGACATTGGCGAGCGATCGAACCTGGCGGAAGCCAAGGCGCACCGCGAGATAGCGCCCACCGGTTTCCTCGAGCGTGCAGTCCCAATGGCTGTCGTTGATCGAGACCGGGCGCACCTCGACGCCATGGTTTTGCGCGTCGCGCGCGATCTGCGCGGGCGCGTAGAAGCCCATCGGCTGCGCGTTGAGCAAGGCCGCGCAGAAGACGTCGGGATGATGATGCTTCATCCAGCACGACGCATAGGCGATTTTCGCGAAGCTCGCGGCGTGGCTCTCGGGAAAGCCATAGCTCCCGAAGCCCTCGATCTGCTTGAAGGTGCGCTCGGCGAAATCCTTGGGATAACCGCGCTCGACCATGCCGCCGACGAGCTTGTCGTAGAAATGCGATACGCCCCCGGTGAGCTTGAAGGTCGCCATCGCGCGGCGAAGCTGGTCGGCCTCGACCGGCGTAAAGCCCGCCCCGACGATCGCGACCTTCATCGCCTGCTCCTGGAAGAGCGGCACGCCGAGCGTCTTCTCGAGCACGGCGCGAAGCTCGGGCTTGGGATATTCGGGCTTCTCCTTGCCCTCGCGCCGGCGCAAATACGGATGGACCATGTCGCCCTGGATCGGGCCGGGCCGCACGATCGCGACCTCGATCACGAGATCGTAGAAGCATTTGGGCTTGATCCGCGGCAGCATCGACATTTGCGCACGGCTCTCGATCTGGAAGACGCCGAGCGTGTCGGCCTTCTGGATCATGCCATAGACCGCCGGGTCATCGTCCTGCAGGTCGGCCATGCCGACATCGACGCCCTTGTGATCGCGCAGCAGATTGAAGGCGCGGTTCATGCAGCCGAGCATCCCCAAGCCCAGCACGTCGACCTTCATGAACTTGAGGACGTCGATATCGTCCTTGTCCCATTCGATGATCTGCCGGTCCTCCATGCGCGCCGGCTCGATCGGCACGAGATCGTCGAGCCGCTCTTCGGTCAGCACGAAGCCGCCGGGATGCTGCGAGAGATGCCGCGGCGTGCCGATCAGCTGCCGCGCGAGATCGAGGGTGAGGCGGAGCCGATAATCTCCGGCGTTGAGGTTGAGCTCGGCGATCCGTTCCTCGGGGATGCCGTCGACCGACCAGCCCCAGACGAGGCCGGTGAGCATCTTGGTGAGGTCGCGCGGCAGCCCAAGCGCCTTCCCCACCTCGGCGACCGCGCCGCGGGTTCGGTATCGCGTGACCACGGCGGTCAGCGCGGAGCGGTGACGGCCGTAGGTCTCATAGATCCACTGGATGATTTCTTCGCGCCGCTCATGTTCGAAGTCGACGTCGATATCGGGCGGCTCCTTGCGCTCGCCCGACACGAAGCGCTCGAAGAGCAGCTCGTGCTTGATCGGGTCGATCGAGGTCACGCCGAGCAGGAAGCAGACGCAGCTGTTCGCGGCCGACCCGCGCCCTTGGCACAATATGCCGCGGCGCCGGCTCTCGGCGACGATCGAATTGACGGTCAGGAAGTAGGGCGCGTAGCCGAGCTGGCCGATCAGGCGAAGCTCATGATCGATCTGTTTCCGGTAGGCAGGCGGAACGCCGCCGGGAAACATCCGCGCAGCGCCTTCCTCGGTGAGCGCGGCAAGCGCCTCCTGCGCCGTCCGTCCCTCCATCACCTGCTCATAGGGATATTGGTATCGGATCTCGGCGAGGTCGAAGCGGCATAGCGCCGCGATGTCGGCGGTCGCCGCGATCGCGTCGGGAAAGAGCGCAAAGCGCCTTTCCATCTCGGCCGGGCTCTTCAATGCCCGGTCCATGAAGCGCTCGCGCTTGAAGCCGAGCGCATCGATCGTCGTTTTCTCGCGGATCGCGGTCAGCACGTCCTGCAGCGGCCGACGCTCGGGCGCATGGTAGAGGATGTCGCCGAGCGCTACGCTCCGTACCCCGAGTTCCCGCGCCAGCGCGTCGAGCGCGCGAAGCCGTGCGAAGTCGCCTGGACGGCGCCGCAGTGAGAGCGCCAGAAAGGCGCGTGGGCCGAAGGCGCCGCGCAGCTCGGCGAGATCGAGCCGGGTGCGTTCGTCCGCTGCATCGGGCAGGAGGATCGCGACGATGCCTTGCGAACTGGCGGCGATGTCGGGCCAGTCGAGCCAGCAATTGCCCTTGCCGCCGCGCCCCTTGCCCAAGGACAGCAAGCGGGTCAGCCGCGACCAGGCGGCCCGATCGGTCGGATAGAGAAGGATCGAACGCCCGTCGCGCAGATCGACGCGCGTTCCGGCGATCAGCCGAACGCCGGTCGCCTCCTGGCCCGAAAGGCCGCGCACCATGCCCGCGACGCTGCCCCGGTCGCACAGCCCTAGGGCCGAATGGTCGAGGAGTGCGGCCGCCCCGAACAATTCTTCCGGCGCAGAAGCCCCCCGCAGAAAGGAGAAATGACTGGTGGCGTATAGTTCGACGTAGGTAGTGATCGGGGTCGTCATCCGAAGACGCCGTGCATATACCAGCTGAGGTCACCCGTATTGTCGGTGATCGCGTCGCCGCGGCGGAACAACCAGAAGCGCTCGCCGCTCTCCGCCTCGACCCGGAAATAGTCACGCACGGCCCACATTTCGCCCGGGCGGCGCCACCATTCGCCGTGAATGCGCTCGGGTCCATCGCCCGCGACCACGGCATAGGTCCGTCCGCGCCACGCGAAGCGGCGCGGCGGATGATCGGGCAGCAACGCCACGACGCCCAGCAACGCCTCGGGCAGCGCGAGCATACGGATGGGACGCGCCCACGACGGCCAACCGTCAGGCTTGGCCAAGGGACCGGCGCGTCCGATCGCGCGCTCGGGAACATCGCTCTCGATCGAGCGCAACCGGAACAAGGCCGCCTCGCCCGCGCGTCCGCCGAGCGCGTCGACGAGCGGAGCGAGGTCGGGCGGGCACGGGGTGCCATCGAACGCCGCGCCGCCGATCGCCTCGGCGCCGAGCGTCTCGACCTGCGGCGCCGCGAGCGTCACCGCCTCGATCCCGAGACCTGGTTCGATGCGGTCGATGCGGAGCGTGAACAGGCGGAGCAGATGGCTCGCGTCCCGCGTCGCCCGCGCCGTCCCGACCGCGATGACCTGTTCGCCCATATCGAGCCGGTCGCAGCGCAGGACCAGGCTCCGTATACCGAGCCCGCGCTCGCGCAGCGCGGGCACGAGATCGGCGAGCAGGTCGGCAATGACCTGTTCGATCGCCTCCGCCGTGCCGATCGGCTCGAGCAGCGACCGCCGCGCCTCGGGCATTTCGAAGGGAATGACCGGCACGATCGGTTCGGGCACGAACCCGCGCGCCTGATCGAGCCGCTCGACCGCAGCACGGCCGAGGCGCCGGGCCAGCGGCCCGCGCGGCATCGGGTAGAGATCGGCGATCCGCTCGATCCCGAACCGGGCTGCGGCGGCGAGCGCTTCCGGCGTGAGCCGGAGCGCCGCCAGCGGCAAAGGTGCGAGCGTCTCTCCTTCCCTCCCTTCCGGCAAGACTGTAGCCGCCCGCCCGCCATAGCGCGCGAGCGCGTAAGCGGAGCCGGGTGTCCCGGCGATCGCGACACGCGCGGAGAAGCCGAGGCGCTTCAGAAAGCCGAGCAGCCGCGCTGCAAAGCGCTCCTCGCCGCCAAAGAGATGCGTCGTCCCGGATAGATCGAGCCAGATTCCGTCGCTTCCGGACACGGCTGCTGTCGGCGTCCAGTAGCGGGCAGCATGAAGTGCGAGCCGATCGAGCCAGGCGCGGTCGGCCTCGGGATCGGCGTCGAATATCTCGAGGTCGGATACCAGCGCTCGCGCATGCGCCGCGGCCATGCCGGGCGCCAGCCCGAGGTCGAGCGCCGCCGGGCAGGCCGCGGTCACGACGTCGCGCTGGCCGGAGCGCGCGACAATGATCGTCGGACGAGCACCCCAGAGCAGTGGCAATGGAGCGGCTGCGCCGGGAGGCGGCCCGTCATCGCCGCGGAGCGCCCGGAAGACCGGTGCCGCCGCTTCGCTCCGTCGACCCAGCTCACGCATCGTCGGCCGCTGGTGCGCAGGCAAGGCGTCGAACGCCGACCGATCGGAGCGCGCCCCATCCGACGCGGCCTGCGCCCAGCGCGCGCCGGGGCGCCAGCCGCCGCCGCGCGGGACCGAACAGGCGCCCGGATTGTCGTCGACAGGTTGGGGGAAGCGCGGCGCCGCGCGCGCCGGTTCAGGCGGCGTGTCTTGCCGCCCCGCCCGCCGCAATCGCTCGATTGCGAGCTGCGGCAGGAAGAGCGAGGCGACCCTGATCATCGCACGCCTCCAGTTCGAGGGAGAAAGGCGGCCCGCCGCGCTGGCGGACGAGCTCGACCGACCAGCGCCCGCGCCCGACGCCCGGTGATGCGAGGCGCCCCGACGGCAGCGTTCCAATGCGCCAGCGGGTCATCGCGAGCGACGGATCGCCGAGTGGACATTGGCCGTAGCGCCGATAGCGACGGTAGAGCAGCATGGGCGTGTTGCCCTCGGATGCCGCGAGCTGCAGCCGCCGTGTCGCCGTCTGGTCCGCCGCCTTTACCTCGGCGATGACGCAGGCAAGCGAGCCATCGCGCAGCGCATCCTCGCACATCGCGAGCAATTCCTTGTCGGTCCGGCCCTGCGCATAAAGGACCCGGTCGGGGCCCAGCCCGGCCTGCTCCAGTCCGGGGGCGTAGAGATCGAAGCGCGTCAGCGCCCAGAGCGCCGAGACGCCGGGGGCGGCCGCGAAGCGTGCGGCAATCCCGGCGGCAAACAGCGTCGCGGCGGCATCGTCGCTCCAGCTCGCTGACGCGCCCGCGACCTCATGAAGGCCAGCGCCGTCGAGACCGCCCCCGGCGAGCAGATGATCGAGCGGGCCGACGCCGAACGGCAGCACGGGACCGCGCGACGCGGCGACGCGCGCGACCGCTTCGCGAAGCGCGGCAAGCTCGTCGGCACGCGGCCGGAGCGAAGAAATGGGCAACATGCTCATGCTGGTATCGACTCGAATGTTCTCTTTATGTTCCACCCGCACGGAACGTCCGTCAAGGCGCCTGCGACGAGCGGCTGTGGATCATTCAGCGCCGCGTCACGTTCCGCCCTGTAAAGCCGAGGAAATATATGCCGATTCCCACCGACCTTGCGCCTGGCCTCTCCGGGCAGACGCTCGCGATCTACGCCGTCGGCGCGGCGCTGATCCTCGTCACTCTGTTCAAGATTCCTTATGTCGGCCGCGTGATCCGCGCGCTTTTCTCGTTCGCACTGCTCGCATTCGGTATCTTCCTTATCCTTCAGCAGGCGCCCTTCGACCCCAATCTGTCGCGCATCACCGCGAGCCTGGGGCTCGACCGTCAGGAGGTCGTCGGCGACGAGGTGCGCATTCCGATGGGACGCGACGGCCATTTCTGGGCGAAGGCCATGATCAACGGAACCGAGCGCCGCATGCTCGTCGACAGCGGCGCGACCGTGACCGCCTTGTCGCCGGCAACGGCGGCGGCGGCCGGCGTGAAGGCAGACGCAACGCTCGTGCCGCTGCTGATGCAGACGGCGAACGGCACCATTCGCGCCGATGCGGGGACGGTGGACAATCTCACGATCGGCGGGATCGAAGCGATGAAGCTGAAAGTCGTCATCTCGCCCGGTATGGGAACCACCGACGTGCTCGGCATGAACTTCCTGTCCGCACTTGAGGCCTGGCGCGTCGAAGGACGGACGCTCATCCTCACCCCCAAGAAGGACATAGCCGGTGCCTGACGGAACAGGCCTATCGTTCGCGCATTTGAACAACAGGCTCTGACCGAGGACATCATGCGCGAACATCACAGCCGCTATTCGACCGTCTCGATCGTCCTCCACTGGACGATCGCCATTCTCATCATCGCCAATGCGACCTTCGGCGGCTGGATGGAGGACGCCGCCGACAGCGAAAAGCTCGGCTATTATCAGCTCCACAAATCGGTCGGCATCACGATCCTCGCGCTCAGCCTCATCCGTCTCGGGTGGCGGTTCGGTCATCCGTGGCCGGCGTTTCCGGGCGGCATGCCTGCATGGGAGCGCCTGCTCGCGCGCACCACCCATGTCCTCTTCTATGGGCTGATGATCGGCGCGCCGCTCCTCGGCTGGGCTGCGGCGTCGGCCGGCGGCGCGCCCGAAGTGCCGCTCTACGGCGCCGTGCCCGCGCCCAACCTTCCCCTGCCGCTGAACGACAATCTCGCCGACGAGCTAGGCGACCTGCACAAGCTCATGGTGAAAGCCATCTATGTCGTGCTCGCGCTCCATGTGCTTGGCGCACTGAAGCATCACTTCTTCGACAAGGACGAAGTGCTGCACCGGATGCTGCCGCTGTTCCGAAATCCGCGGGGCTAGGAAAGCCGCTCCGGCATCATGTTGCCGGCGTCGGTCAGCATGGCCAATGTGCGCGCATCGCGCTCGCCGCCGAACCAGCGCATGAGCGCGGCCGCGAACAACGGACGCCCGCTCATCGCCTCGAACAAGGTCAGCGACGAGCGCAGCTTCGTGGCATCCACCTCGCCAAAGACGGCCACCGGATCGCTCGCGGACAGGTCCTGAAGCGCCTCGACGCATTCGACATAGCGCGCGCCGAGAAGCGGGTGCGCGAGATAGGCCTGCGCCTCATCGGCCCCGCCAAGACCGTAAAGCTTCGCCATCGCGCTCCGGCCCAGACCCGTAAGCTGCGGGAAAATGAACCACATCCAGTGCGAACTCTTATGGCCCCGGCGAATCTCGCCGAGCGCTCGCGCATAGATTTGATCCTGCGCCTCTACGAACCGGTCGAGCCCGTCTTCCTTCGTCATAGGGCGAGGGCGCCTTGCGCGGGCGGCTTTCCATAGACTTGCGATACCTCGAGGCTCCCCTCGGGGAGCCATTTCAATATCTCGTCGGCCGGGACGCGCGGATCGAGCCAGGCCGCCCATTGATCGCGCGCGAGCGGGATGATCTGGCGATGGTGGTAGGGCGCGACGTCGGGACCGGCATCCATGGTCAGGAGGCTGAAGGCTTCGCCGACATGGCTGTCGCGCCACACGCCCGCCATGCAGAACCAGCGATGATCCTTCATCGTGAACAGCCATTTGTCCAAACGCTTCTGCGCCGGGTCGGTGGGGTCGGTGAACTCGTAGAAGCCGTCGCAGAGGACGAGGCATCGCTGCATGCCGAGATCGCGGCGCTCCGATCGCACATTATAGACCGGCTTGCCGCCTTGCCCCGGCCAGCTCCAGCGCCGGTTGACGAGCGATCCGGCGGCCGCGCCGTCGCTGCTCTTCACGATCGGCGCCGTGTCGGTGATGCGGACATCCTCGCGCGCGGGCACGTTCGGCGCGCCTTCGGGCATGTCGATATTGATCTCGAGACCGTCAAAATCCTCGGCGATCGACGCGATGTCGACCTCGAGCCTGTAATCATTGCACATGTGCGGCCGTCCCCTGGCACTTGCGACTCAACTTCGTTCTCATTATGTTCCAGTCGTGACCCTGACGCCAACCCCTTTTGATCCGGAGGCCGTAGACCGCGGCGAGCGGCTGCTCGTCCGGCGCAAGACCGATGATCCGACCAAGACCGAACTGGTCACGGCGGTATGGGGTTCCGACCCGAGATTCAACGACGGTATCAACTATCGCTTCGTCCGCACGGAGGGCCGGGCCTTCCCGGCGCGCCGCTGCCTGATCCCGGCTTCCGATTTCCGGATGGGTACGGGCGATCACCGCTACCGCGTGACGCTCGACAGCGGCAATTTCTTCTACCTCGCCGCGATCTGGGATCCGCCGCTCGCGGACTGGCCGCTCTCCTATCGCATCCTCACCATAGCGGCGGGCGCTGACATCATCCCCTATCAGTCGCGCCACGGGGTCATCATCCACCGCCGCGACGTGATGCACTGGCTCGACGGGACCCTGCCGAACGAGGTGCTGTTCGAGGAACCGCCGCGGCACAGCTTCTGCGTCGAGCCGCTGCGCGCCCAGGCCGACCTGCCCCTGTGAGCCGAGCCGCCAGCGCCGGGGCGCCCGCGCCCCAGCCCGACCTCTTCGGCCCGGCCCTGCTTCCCGGCCTCACCTATGCCGACGAGATCATCGGCGCGGCCGAAGAAGCCGAAGCCATCCGGCAGATCGAGGCGGCAGGGCTCACGCCATTCCAGTTTCAGCAATGGGAGGGCAAAAGGCTGACGCGCTCGTTCGGCTGGACCTATGATTTCCAGACCGGGCGCTTCGCGCGCGGCGAGGCCATCCCCGCATGGATCGAGCCGTTCAGGACCCGCGCCGCCGAATTTGCCAGGCTTGACGCAGACGCGCTCGAGCAGGTCCTGCTGATAGACTATGGCGTCGGCGCCGGAATCGGCTGGCACAGGGATCGGCCGGTATTCGAGCATGTGATCGGACTCTCGCTCGGCGCCCCGGCCACAATGCGCTTCCGGCGCCGGCGAGCCGGCGGGTTCGATCGCGCCAGCGCCGATCTCGCGCCGCGGTCGATCTATCATATGCAAGGCGAGGTAAGGAACGACTGGGAGCACAGCATCGCGCCGATGCCCGGTCGGCGCTGGTCGATCACGTTCCGAAGTCTGAAGCCAGCCTTCCACCAAAGCTAATCGGCGATCGTCTCGTCTTCGATCGCGGCGTGGATCATCCGATCCCAGACCTCCGCATCGCCCACCGCGAGCATCGCGGCGCTCGGCTCGCGCAGAGTCTTGAGGACCGCGAGCGCGGCATCGCTATATTCGCCCCAAAGCGCATCGACCGCCTCGCCCGCCGAGGACATGTCTCCTTCGGCGTTGCGGCTCAGCGCATGGCCGGCGAGGACGCGCGCGACGCGCTCCAGCGGCGAAGTCATCGCCCGATCGAATTCCGTCGCCAAGTGAGTCTCCTTCTACCGGCAACGCCGGCCGAACCCGCAAGTTGCGGTTCAACCCGAACTTCGCTGAGCTTCCGGTGCCAAGGACGGGACCTGCGCCGCCGCGACCTCGATCGCCACGATATTGTCGGGGCGGACCGGGAGGAGCTGCCAGATATTGGCGTCGCCCTTGGTCATCCGGGCCAGCAGCTTCGCGCCTTCCCAGAGTTCGACATGAACTCCATCTTCCTCGTTGCGGGCGATCTGAAACGCATGATCGGGGCTCTCGGCGGTGAAATCCACGCGCCGGGCCTCGGACGCGCCAGCGCCCGATATAATCAGGTGATAAGGACGCACGATGTGCTCCTATGTGACGGGAGCATGCGCTACCAGGCTCACGACATTCAATCGATCGGCCGACCGTAACAACGGGACTGCGGGTAATGCCGGAACCAAGAGAAGCCGATCTAGGGTGGAACCGCAGCCAATGATGGCAGCGTAGCACGTCGCGAACCAAAAAAGTAAGAAATCTCAATAAATTGCCGAAATTCTCCTTACTGCGCTGTAATCGCCCGGTTATAAATTTCGAGCAAACAAGCGCGGCGCCGGTCGGTTATAACCTATGATAAGACAGATCATCGGAACGGAGAATCCGGCCGGGCAACCAGCTCGAAGATATCGTCCGCTGAAAAGGCTTGGCCGTTCTCAAGGACAAGCGTGAAATGCTCGCGCTCCGCAGGCGCCGCCTCGACGAACCGGCCAAGGATGTCGCGAAGCGGGCGCGGCTCGGCGATCTCGTCCGGAAGAGGCGGAACCTCGGCGCCCCCGCTTTCGTCATGTCCAAGCGTCAGCGTACCGCGCTGGTTCCAGATATCGGGATCGTCGCTCATCATCCTGTCCTATCGTGGTTGTCCTTCACCCGCCCGGCCGGCGCGGGTATCGTCTTCCTCGCCAACCCGCGTGCCGCTTTCCGGATTATAGTCCTCCGGGATGCTGCCGCCGCTTTCGGGATCGCGCTTCGGTTCGCGGTCGAGCGTGTCGCTCGGCCGACGCGCCGCGCCCTCGGGCTGGTTCTCGGTGGAGATATTGGGGTTCTTCGTTTTCTCGGTAGGGACATCACGGACCGTTCGATCGCCACTTTCCTGATCGCCTTTCGGACGAATCTGCTCGCCGGGTCCGGTCTGGGTGCCGTCGTCGCGGGTGTGGATATCGCTCATTATCGTCTCCTATCTCCGTATCGGCCGCAGGACGCAGCGCCGGGGCAAGGCGGCGGACGCATCACGCCCACCGCCGCGCACCTCATGTTCAGAAGGGATAGTTGATCCCGTAATAGCCATAGACCTGTCGGCCATAGTCGCGGTCGAACGCCGGCTCTTCGCTCGTCGCGTAGCGCGGGGCCTTTTCGAGAACCGCCTTGTCGAGGCCGACCGCATAGCCGCCCTGGGCCACGTCATAGGTCAGGACATCCCAAGGGAGCGGATAATAGTCGCTGCCGAGGCCGAGAAAGCCGCCGAACTGGAGCACGGCATATTCGACCTTTCCGGACTGCTTATCGACCATGAAGTTGTATATCGACCCGAGCTTCTCGCCCTCGCGGCTATAGACGGCGGTGCCCTCGACCTTGTTCGAGGCGATGAGATGCTGGGTTTCGTCGGTGGCAATATCGGTTTGCACGGGAGTGTTCCTTTCACGTCCCCTCACCAAGGTTACGCACCGCGCGCCCGATCTATCCCTCGGCCTCCCATTTTGCGACGAACCGCATATCCGCGCGGCAGCCGGAACGAAAAGGCGCGGGCTGGAGTCTTCTCCTCATGCCCGATCCGACCGTCACTGCGCTGCGCGAGGCCGCCGTCCACCGCGGCTTTCGACTGGTCGCCTCGCGCAAGCGCACGCCGGGAACGGGCGACTATGGGAGATTCGGTCTCACCGACCCCAAGGGCAAGCCCGTGATCGGCATCGGAACCGACGGACTGACCGCAAGCGCCGAGGACGTGGAAGCCTTTCTCCGGCGCGGCGAACTCGACACATGGAAGCAATCGGCAACCGCTCCCGCCGCACCGATCAAGGCGAAACCGCGCGCCGCGACACCCGCTCCGGAAGCGGCGGCGGCGCTGCCCCGCCGCAGCGCTCGCCCGGCGCCGACACCGCCGGAAAGCAAGCCGAAGCCAACATGGTCACGAACGGAGCGGGTAGCAAAGCGCGCGCCCGAGCCGCCGCCGCTCGGAATCCGGCCGGCAGTCGAGAAGGACGCCCCGTCCATTGCCGCACTGCTGGGCCTTCGCGGAAAGGCGCGCGGCGAAG
>LULE01000027.1_pt1 | contig 95303 bp, 87 predicted proteins | sample 728231 | NCBI WGS metagenome assembly LULE01 (sample SAMN03860297, study PRJNA289734) | marine metagenome | biome: seawater column; feature: ocean; material: water; isolation source: Red Sea water column Station 192 - depth 10m | place: Saudi Arabia: Red Sea | collected 2011-10-15 | depth 10 m | reverse complement strand
CCTCAAGCCTCGTCTTCCCATCCAGGAACCCGCTGCTGTCCACGATATGCGAGGACTTGGTGGTGAGGTAATCAAGCTGGTTCATGAGCTGGGATTTGGTATGCGTGCCCCCGCCCCGGATCGCCTTGAAGACCGCCGCACGATGCCCCGCAGCGGCGCGCACGAGCTGCCTCTGCCGGGACGCCTGCAGCCCCTGCATAGAGCCCCGGATGCGACTCCAGCCATCCCGGAAGATCTCTCCGGTGACGTCATGGACGGCATCATTCAGCCGCATGGGCGAACTCCCTCAGAGCGGCAGTGGCGAAGAGCCGCATCCCATCCCGACGACGGCGCAAAAGCAGGTCGATCTCGTCAGCGGAATCAAGGATGAAACGGGCCAGACCGCGCATCTGCGCGAGGCGCAGTTCGGACAACTCGGCGTTCGGTGCGGAGCCTTCCCCCTGCCCCATTTGGTTGGCCTTCACCATCTGCTTGGCGATCTGCACGACGCCGTTGCCGACCTCATGCAGGGAGGCCCGGTAACGCGCCATCTCAGCCGCCAGCTGCGCGTCCGGAACGAAGGTTCCGCCCGCCGCCTGGATCAACCGCCGAACCCCCTCCGTGCGGGTCTCGATTCCCGCCGCGGCCAGGACCTCATCCAGCGCCCCAAGCTCTTCAGGGGTCAGCTTCACCGTCACGGCGGCCGTCGCCACGGCCGCATCCCGCTGGCGTTCATCATCGGCTTTCAACGTGTATTGGATGGCCCGCGGCGTAACCCCGAACCGCTCCGCGAGCACCGAAGTCCCCACTCCTTCTCCGGCCTCACGGACAATCTCCGCTCGCTCCGTCTGTGTCAGTCTCTTGGTCTGGCTCATACGAAGAAAGCCCCCCTATTTCCTGCCACCTTCATTCAAGGTCGCCCTCATCATACAAAACTATATAATACGGTCAATGCAATATTATTGTAGATTGCCCGCAGGCGACCTTGAATTCCGCTTCAAGCCGAGCGCCGCAGGTGCGAGGCCCGGCCCGCAGGGCCCAGAAAACCCGACCATCTCCAACCGCACCTCGGCCGCCCGTTGTCATGCCCGCGCCCGAGGTTCTGACCGAACACGGACCCGTGTTCGGACGGAAGCGAGGGGCGGCGCAACTCTTCACCAACGGGGCTGACGGACAGGGTCAAGGGCGGCCAGATTTGGCCCGCCAAATCTCTGCCGGAAAAACCGGCGGGCTTCAGCCCGGCTGTTATTCCGGATGGCCCCCTTGAGGCTGGCCGGCAGACCTGTTCCAGGCGATCTCTGAAATCCCCCGTCAGGACCGCGGACGGTCCTGACACCTTATCGGGGACACCGGCCGAAGGCAGGGGTCCCCTGACCTTCGTTGTCGGTGAACTTGACGGGAACGGTGGCGACGTAGTGGTTGGTCATTTGGGTCTCTCCTTTTTGCGATGGGGATCACCCGGCACGGGGGAAAAGGGAGGTCCGCAAACACAAATGCGGAGGGTCCGCGCGCTCCGCGCGTGGAAACCGTATTTGTGTTTGCCGGAGCGTGAGCGGAGGGCACGGACCGCCCGCCCCCGTGCGATCCACATCTATGAGCAAAGAGGGGAGACCCGGATGTGCACCCCGCCCCTCAGCCGCCTTCGGTCCTGTCGAGCTATGTCAGACCTGACCAGGTCCGCGCCCCTCTCATCCAACGCGTCGGCGCGATGGTTCGCGTGCGCCCGATCGGAACGTCCGCGATCGTCTGCCTCAAGCTCAGCATCCCCATCGCCGGTCTCGCGATCATCCGGGGCGGTGATGCATCCGCGAGTCTGGAAGCAGTGTTGCCCGCCCGGACGGGTCGCCGTCATCGGGCGGCGCGGTTGCTGCGCTGCGCCCGCCCCAGCGATCTGCACCCGGACGGGCGGATCGCGGGGTTTCTGGCGCGCATGAGGGCAACCCTGCCGGCCGGCTCCGTCAGGAGACCGCCGCCGGGGTATGCCGCTCAGCGTGGCCAGAGGCCTCGCGTTCCGGGTGGAGGCCGGCAGGGCCGAAACCTGCGAGCGCGGTGACGGCGGTGCAACCGCCGGCAGGGGCCCGTCTTGACCGGCGACCGATCACCGATCCTCTCCGGCATCTGATGGACCGATCTCGACCGGTTGGAAAGAAGGGCAGCCCCGCGCGGCCCGCGGCCGGGCGGGGCTGCCCTTGTCGCTGAAGTTGCCGTCGTCGGGCGCATGACAGGACGGCTCACCGGACCGAGCGGATCGTGCATCGACGCGGGCAGGTCAATACCGATATGATTATCACATGCAAAGATCAGGCCGACTTCTTCAACTTCTCCAATCGCTCCGTGGCCGGCGGTCCGCCGTGACCGCGAAAACCCTGGCGGAGATGTTTCAGGTTTCCGAGCGCACGATCTATCGGGACATGGAGACGCTCCTGGAACTGGGCGTACCGATCGAGGGGGAAGCGGGTACGGGTTTCATCCTGCGCCCGGGGTTCTTCCTGCCCTCCATGGCCTTCACCCGGGACGAAGCGGATGCCGTTCTTCTGGGCCTGCGTTTCGTGATGGCGCGCGGGGATGCGGAAATCGCCAAAGCCGCCGATACGGCGCTGCTCAAGATCACCGGCGGCATGACGGACGAGGCTGAGTTGCGCATGCTCGGGGCGGGCCTGACGGCGGGGCCGGGTGAGACGGATCGGCGAGAAGAGCTTGCGATGATCCGTGGAGCGATGCGGGACCACCGGAAATTGGAGATCACCTATCAGTCCGAAGACGGGGTTTGCGTCCGTCGCGTTGTGTGGCCGGTCGCGCTCGGTTTCTTCGACAAGGTCGAAATGCTCGCGGCCTGGTGCGAGCTGCGCGACGCGTTCCGGCATTTCCGCATTGACCGTGTCGAAGCGCTATCTGTGCTGGAGGAAGATATCCCGCGATCCCTCGACAGCCTGTTGACCGCCTATCGCCGGATCGAACCCCAAGCGCGGGTCTGAACGAGGGTTCCTGACACATTCTGACGGGGCTCGGATGTAAACCCGACCCCAAACGATAGAAGGAGGTTGGGATGTTTGTCATACTCGGTGGTACAGGACAGGTCGGATCGGCGACGGCGCGCGCGCTTCTGAACGCAGGCCAGGAAGTGATGGTCGTCACCCGCGACGAAGACCATGGCGCGGATCTCAAAGCGTCCGGGGCGAAGATGGCCGTGGCCGATATTCGCGATACGGACGCCATGCGCGCGGTGTTCCGAACCTGCAGGCGCGCGTTCCTGCTTAACCCGCCGGCGGACCCGTCAGGCAACACCGACGCAGAGGAACGCGCGAATGTCGCGGCGATCCTGTCGGCGCTCGACGGGTCTGGCCTTGAGAAGGTGGTGGCCGCCTCGACATACGGGGCCTTTGAGGGAGAACGCTGTGGCGATCTCACGGTTCTCCATGAGCTGGAGCAAGCCCTGATGGATCAGCCCATTCCCGCCGCCATCAACCGAGGCGCGTACTACATGAGCAACTGGGTCGGGGTGGCGCAGGGAGTAGCGGAGAGCGGCATCCTGCCGAGTTTCTTCCCGGCAGATCTCTCCCTCCCGATGGTCGCGCCTGCCGACCTCGGAGAGGCTGCCGCGAGACGTCTCATGACAAAGACGGACGATACCGGAATTGAGCATGTCGAGGGACCGGCGCGCTATTCAGCTAGGGACGTCGCGGCCGCGTTTGCTGCCGTGATGGGACGTTGCGTGGACGTTCAGGAAATACCGCCCGAAGCTCTCGAAGAGACATTCCTCCAGTTCGGCTTTTCGGAAGAGGCAGCGGCCTCGTATGCCTGCATGACGCGGCGGGTCATCGACGGAAAGACAGACACGGCGAAGACATGCAGGAAGGGAGCGACCTCAATCGAGGCCTATATCGCATCAGTGTTGGGCGGATAAGGCGTCGGCGCTAGCCGTTTTGCTGGTTTGAGACCAAGTTGAGGTGTGGCGGTGAAGGCATCGTGGGCATGGCAGCTTCGCGGACGGAGCGGTCTTTCGATAATGACTCATGTCCGTTAGAAGATCGTCATGCAGCTGGCACCCCATGAGAAAGCACAGATACAGTCGGCTTTGCTGATCTTGCACCGTTGCCTCGACGATGCGCTGCTTGGTGTGTATCTGCATGGATCGGCCGTGTCCGGGGGGCTCCAGCCGCAGAGCGACATTGATCTTCTGGCCGTGGTTCAGTCCGAGCTATCGGACGGCCAGCGCAGCGGACTGTTGCTGGACCTTCTGTGTCTTTCCGGACGCCACCCTGCCGTGCCGGGAGGCGACCGCTGCCTTGAGGTGATGGTGTTTTGCCAAGCCGAGCTCAAGCGCAGTGACTACCCAGCGCGAGCGGAGTTCGTTTATGGAGAGTGGCTGCGTGAGGCTTTCGAGGCCGGTGAAGCACCGATGCCTGAACGTAATCCGGAGAATTCTCTGATTCTGGCACAGTCCCATCAGGAGGCCATTCCGTTGTTCGGGCCGCCGAGGAGCGAACTGTTGACGCATGTCTCGAAAGAGCATGTCAACCAAGCCATGCGCGATTCACTTCCGGACTTGCTGGATGGATTGCACGGGGACGAGCGGAATGTCCTGCTGACGCTCGCGCGGATGTGGCACACGGCCAGCACCGGGAAGTTCGTCACGAAGGATGCCGCCGCCGAATGGGCGATTCCGCGATTGTCTGGTTCAGATCCTATGGCACTCGATCATGCGCGAAGGGCTTATCTGGGCGAAGTCGCGGACGATTGGAGCATCCAAGGCGATGCAGTCCGAGAGTTGGCGGGGCGCATGAGCGAGAACGTTACCAACTCAACGTAGCGAGGATGGGTTTCCTTCTCGGTTACGTGCGGCGGGGTCGCCGCAAATGTCGTGGAAGGGCTCGAACCAGCCACTCGGTTGTTACAGAGCAACGAAGTAGGAACAACAAAAGGGCCGCGCAGCGCGCGACCCTCTCTCATTCATTCGTCTGCCGTCTTCTTCGCCGGATCGGCGACCCGCATCACCGTCAGGCCTTTCGCCTCCGCCTTCTGTCCGAGATTGAGCGCGACCCCGTTGCCGCCGAAGAGCACGACCCCGGTCGCGGCGAACTTGTCGTCCAGCATCTCGTCGTTGCATTTGAACGGTGCCGCCCGCCCATGCGCGGACCAGCGCGGATCAAAGCGCGCCTGCGCGACGCCGCGCGCCCGAGCCCACCGGGCGGCGATCATCTCGGCCCCGTGCTTGCCACCCTTGTGACAGAGGAAGATCTCCTGGTTGCGGTTCTGCCGGATGCGCTCGCGAACCCTGTCGAGTGTCGAGAAGATGACGTCGATATCGGTCCAGTCGGTCGCCCCTGAGACGATCAGGGGAACCCCCTCGACCTTCGACTTCGCGGCGGTTTCACGATCATGTTGCTCTAGCAACTGCCGGGCCTCGAAGACCGCTCCGGTCTCCTGAGCGCGAGCACTGGCGCGCGATCCCGATGCCGGGATGAAGGCGTGGCCCGTCTCGACCTCGTAGCATTCCGCCGCCGCCTCGCTCATCACCTCGATGGCCCCGACGATCTCGCGGACCTGCAGGAAGCGGGCCTGCGCCTCTTCCAGCGCGGTCTCGGCGATCTCCGATCCATCGTGGGTTTTTGCCAGGGCGCCGATCTTGTCGGCGGTGCGGTCGAGTTCCTTGCCGATAGCGATCTTGCGGCGCTGCAGGATCGTGGCGAGCCCGTGCGCGAGCGGTTCGATCTCTGTCTCGAGACCGGTGCCGCGCAGCTGGCCAAGCAGGGCCTCGAAAGTCTCGCGGACGATGCTGTCGGTCAGGACGTGATCCTCGGGGATGGGCAGCTCCGCGTCTTTCTCCGTTAGGCCGAAAAGTTCGATGGTCTCGTAGGCGTTCGTGTTCTCGTAGGTCATGTTGGTGTCTCCAGATGTTCGGGGAACCACCACGGGAGTGTGGTGGCATGGCCGTACGTCTGGTTCACCGAATCTGTCCGGGTCAGGGACGGCGAAGCCGCCGGCGTGCCGGGCGCAAAAGTTTTCCGGGCGCATCGCCCACGACAGGCGCGTCATCGACCACTGGACTGCCCTCTTCACCCCCGCCGGCCTCGCCGAAAAGTTTTGCGATCCTTGACGCGGGCTGATTTGGGGGCCATCCGGAGGATATGCTTCCGCACTCATGTGTGTGTGTTGACGGTAGGTTTGCCCGACGCGAGCAGGCAAAGGGCGTGACCGGACGCGGGAGACGGATGGAGCGGCGGGATCGTTTTGGCCTCCGGCCAAAACAGACCGGAGCGCAATCCGGCGGAGCGGCCGGGGAGCGACGTGCTCGCGAGACGGGGAAACCGGGACGCCGGGTGCCACGCCGCGGTGAGGCCGCATGGCCGAATGCGCGACGGACCGAAGGGGCGTTCTCCCCTGCGACACGCGCAGCCGAGCGGGGGAGGCCGTAAGGCAGTGGGCGCTTCGGGCCAATTGATGCGATAAGGGTCTGAGAGTGTTACCCCCGGAAGAATGTGAACCCACCTGCAGAGGAGGCGGAAGTTGAAATATCTGATCCCGATCGTCGTGATCCTGCTGACATCACCAGCCATCGCGCAGGTGCAGATCCGGGACGCGGACACCATCGTGGTCTCCGGAACACCTGTGCGTCTGAATGGCGTCGATGCGCCCGAACTCGGGACACGGGCGGGCCAGGACGCCCGGCGCTGGATGGTGAACTACCTCGATGGCCGTTCGTTAGAATGCGAGCTCAACGGCGAGCGGACCCATGACCGATGGGTAGGTATTTGTTACGCCGATGGTGAGGATATCGGTGCCGCGCTGATCGCGGCCGGTCACGCGCTCGACTGTCGGAGATATTCCGGGGGTCGGTATACCCATCTTGAGGCACCGGCGGCGCGGTCGCGGATCAGGCGAGCAAGCTACTGCTAGCCATACGACTGAAAGGGTGTCGAATGTCGAGCGAAAGCGACTCGAACTCTCGCGTTTTCTGAGATCTGTCGGGAAGATGTGTCGCGCAACCTCGGCTCTACCGCCAAGCATTTCCAACCCAGACCGGACCTTGGGTGCGATCTACACGAAGGTAGGCAGAGCGGTCGTTGATGTTGTTCCGGACGATGTCCGCTCTGGTGATCTCGTGTCTGTCGGGTGCTTCAATCAAACGATTTGGAAAGTTCCCGTGTCTTTGAACGACTGCCAGTGCGAAAATGTAGGGTACTCGGTCGCGACGAAACTATCGCGATCAATTTCCTCGTAGCGAACAAACCTGATTTTTGATACTTCGGCTCCGTCAGGTGCATAGTCGGAGTTTGCAAGATAGCCATGCGCAAGCAGAGAGATGTTTTGCAGTTGGTCCCCATTGGGATAAGTGTGCTGCTCAATGTTTGGGTCTGACGACAAGCCGAATGGTGTTACCCGCTCCAAAGACGCATTTGCTTCTTCCATAGCTTCGCGAAAAACAACATCCATCAAGGACTCTCCAAGTTCCATCGAACCGCCCGGTAGCCCCCAGTGACCGCTGTCTGTCCGCTTGATGATCAAGAACCTGCCCATGTCATCTTCGATCAAGACACGCGCACCGACTGCCAAGAGCCGCCTGTTTCCAACCAAGGCGCGCAATTGCCCCAAATAGCTCTCGGAAAACTGCAATGAAAACTCCATCTTGAAACAAAGACAATATGAGAACACGAACAGGCCTCGCCTTGCCGACATTCGTGTAGGTGGCAGTGTTGGTCAAGAAGGGCTCAATCCGAACCTTCGCCGCACGCTGCATGAACGGCAGTTTCAATTTGCTACATGCGGCCTGGGTCAGAGACATGACAGGAAAATCGGTCTTGCCTGACATCCGACGCAAGGGCGCATCGCAGGGTGCTTCAACGCTGGCCTAGTCGGACATCATCCCTGCCGCCCGCATACTGAAGGCGTTCTTCTCCCGCCCGAAACCGACGATGATGTGATCGTGGACAACGATCTCCATCAACTTGCAGGCCTCCACGATCTTGCCGGTCAGATCGATGTCGGTCTGGCTCGGTTGGGGATCGCCGGAGGGGTGGTTGTGGCAGAGGATGAGAGCGGAGGCGTCGAGAACGAGGGCGGAGCGGAGCACCTCGCTGACATAGACCGGCACATGATCGATGCTGCCACGTGTCATGACCCTGTCGCGGATCAGCCTGTTCTTCCGGTCCAGAAGCAGCACCCGGAACACCTCGACCCGTTCATGAACGGCGTTGAGCGCCAGGTAGCCGGTCAGCATGGCCCAGGACTGCAGTGCAACGGTCGAGCGGGCATGCCTGCGCAGGATGGTGCGGGCGGCGTCGATGGTCGCGATTTCGGCTTCGGAGAAACCGGATGCGCCTCGTTCGGCGATCTCTTTTGGATCGTACGGTATCATGTCGTTTCCAATCGTTTGGGGGTGTCGCGGCGGGCGCTGCTCAGATCATGCCAGCGATGACGAGGCCGGATTTCATGGTGGGGCGGCCGCAGGCCTCACAGAAGCCGGCACGCTGATCCGGTTCGAGATCGGCAGTGTGATCGCAATCGGGCGCCATGCAGATCGCGGGCACGACACTATCGAGCGCGTGATCTTCCAGAAAATCCGCGACCTCGGCGTAACTTTCGGTTTCGGCGAGCGTGACCAATTTGGGATGGGTGAAATTGAACATGGGTATCGTCCTTCTGTCGGGTGAAACGAAAAGAGGGGAGCCGCGTCACTGCGGCTCCCCTCACGGGACCTGCCTCTTGGGGACAGGAGGCGCGGGCCGGTCGGAGACAGGACCGGCACCGCCCCGTCAGGCCTGTTTCATGGGAGGAGGATCAGGCCTGCACGGGCGAAAGCGCCCCGGTTGCCCGGGACGCCAGTTCTGTAGAAGTCGCTGCCTGTCAGCCGACGAGGGCGAGCCCGGCGTTGTCCGACCGGTCCTGGCCGGCGCTCTCCACGAAGGGAATGATCGAGAAGGTCTGGCCGCCGCGCTGCTCCTCGTTCTGAACGGCGTTGACGCGCAGGTCGCCATCGGGCGTGTTGATGAGGAGCGAAACATAGTCATTGCCAGTGCGGTTGCTCGTCGCCATCCAGGCCGAGCCCATGCGGATGGGGTGGCCACGCGGTGAGGAGACCTCGATCCGGTAGTCGGGATGGGTCTCCTCGGTCTTGAACTCGTTCTCGATGAGCATGAAGTCGAGATCGAACATCATGTTGGCGATGTAACCGGCGAAGGCGTTGTCGGCATCCATCGCGGTCAGCTCGCCCGAGATCGAGCCGGATTTCATCGCACCGTTCGAAACCAGCGGGATGATCTCGAATTCACCGGTCATCGCTTCGCGTGCTTCCTTGGTCTGCACGGCATTGACCCGGAAGGGCCCGAGGCCGACATCGATCTGCATCGAGATGTAATGGTTACCGGTGGTGTTGCCGGTCTCGTTCCAGGCCGTGCCGATGCGCACCTTGCGGCCCGACTTGTTCACCGCCGTCACATCATAGTCCGGGCTTCGCTCGGACATCTTCGTCCGAGTCTCGAGCTGGATGGCGATGTCAAACCGGGTCGAATGGATCATGCCGGAATAGGCGGTGGCTGCGGTTTCGGCATTCTTGGTCAGGGTTCCTGCGAACATGGGTCTTCTCCTTGGGTTTGCCGCTGCCCGGCACTTGGCCAGAGCACGCGGGATTGCTTTTCGACCCCTCATGGGATCGCAAAACCACAAAGCCCTCTTTCCTTTCTCTCCTGCCCGTCAGCCCGGCCCGGCGGTAGACGAGGTGTCCGACGTCGCCCCGCGCACCACCCTCCCCTGCGCTGTCGCGCCATCATGGCCCGGCTCCGATATGAAGAAGTCGGCCTCGGCTCCGTTCAGCCTACGGCCGCTCCGGTCGGTCAGACCGATGGTGCTGCCGTTCCGCACAAAGGTGATGAGGTATTGGCCGAGGCCATCCCGATGCACCCGGTAGCCCTCGTTCGCCCAGTGGACGGATTTGCCGGCATCCACGGCAGCCTTGATCTCCGCGATGTTCATCTGGATCTCCATTTCCAATGTTGGCGCTGGAAGCACAGAGGCCCGAACCGCGGATCGGGCCTCTGCACACCCGCATTCGATCTACCAGCCGAAAACCTCGAGATAGGCGACGGGTGGGACGTCTCGATCGAAGAGGACGTAGTCACAGCCTGCATCCATCGCCAACGCCATGACCGCCTTGAAGGCGTCGCAGTCGACGCCTTCCGGCATGTCGGCGAGGGTTTCAGGGACGGAGAACAGCCAGCCATATTCGTTCCGCATAGACGGCGACCTGGCGAAGAGCCCGTTCTCGATGGCCTGGACGGTTTGTTCAGGCAGATGTGCGGTGCTGCAATCGTAGAATCTGCGGACGTTGCGCATCATGATCCCCTCGCCTCCATCCAGTCTTTGAGGCCGAGGATCGTCTTGCCCTCAGCGACTTCGGCCAGCCATTCCGTGCGCGGATCGCCGACGGGTTCATGCGCCTGCCGATCGAGATGGCCGTTGGCCATCCAGGGTTCTGGCTGGATACGCCCGAGCCAGTCGGCGAGGCTCGGAATGCGGCCCTGGCAGTCTTCCCGGACATGCTGTTCGCCGATCCAGCGGACGGGGATCACGCGCCCCGCCGCGTTGGTGAGGGTGAGCCCGAAGACACGTTCGGCCTCGAAGATGCCTTGCGTGTGATGGCGCAGCGCACGGTGGGTGAAGATGGCGAGATGCTCCTTGGAGGCATCGAACCAGTCATGAACCACCTGATAGTCGGATGGCTTTCCGCCGAACTTCCGGGCCGAGCTTTCGGCATGATGCAGGGGATGGGCCATGTCAGAGCCCCTCGTCGCATGTGTGAGTGCATTCGACGTAACGGTCGGCATGATCGAGCGTGATACTGTCGGCGGTGACATCCCAGGTCAGCGTGCCATAGCCGCCCTCGTTGTTCTCGAAGCCGGGATGCTGGTGATAGGCGACGGACCAGGCGAAGTCGCCGAGCTTCGTGCGTAGTTCGTCAGGGAGCGCAATCCCTGCAGGCTGCACCGTCACGTCTTCGATATTACCGGAATCGCCGTAGCCTTCGTATTCCGCGGTCACCTCGGTGATGCCGAGGCTGCGCAACAGCGGGAGCAGCTCGCTCCGGGCGGCCTTGTTGGCGGCTTCGCGCTCGGCTTGCCATTTTGCCATCGTCTCGGCGAAGTTCATCTGGAGATCGGTCATGGGTCTGGTCCTTGTGTCTGGGATTGGGGGAAAGCGCCGAGGGGTCCGGAGGCCCGCCACGGCGGCAGAACGCGGACGGGCAAACCCCCTTCCGCGTTCCCCCGACCCAAGGTCCACTTTCACTTTCAGGCGGCGCGCTCAGCCGCCGTCGGAGACCGCTCCCCCACGATCCGGGCCAGCATCGCGGCGGCATCGACGCCGTCCCCGTGGGGCACGAAAACCCGAAGCTGGAAAGCGATGATCTCCGTGAAGCAGCCCATGGCCTTCAGCCCGTCGATCATGCCGCGGTCGGCCCCGTCGATCTCGAGACGGGCCGCGCCGGCGACGCGGCGGCGGGTGAGCGCGAGACCGCGCCCCAGATCGACCGGCGCGGTGGACCCGAGCGCCGCCGTCAACATCTCCTGCGGGGTTTCCGGGGTGCCGACCATGAACCGCGCACGCAGGGCCGCGGCGCCGTCCTCGCTGACGGTGCGGCCGATCATGCTCGCCTGCCCCTCGGGCGTGACCCGGTAAATGCGCTCGTTGCCCGACGGGATGTCCTTCCAGATCGGCAGCAGCAGCCCGGTCAGGAGATAGAGCTTCGTCGTGGTGGTTTTGGGGAGGCTGTCGGCCTCCGCGTCCCAGAGGCGGCGGAACTCGGGCTGCTCGATCTCCTCCCAAGCGGAGGCCTGGAACTTCCCTTCCTCGACATAGGTGGACCCGCTCGGCCGCGTGACCTTCCGCATAAGCGTGACGATCTCCTCGTCATACATCTGCATCGGGCGGGCGGAGATCAGCGCCGCGCGTCCGGAAGCGCGGTTGATCATGGTCAGCTTGTCGGGGTTCCGATCCAAAGCCTCCTCGGCCGAGAGGACATACACTGGGTCCGTCACTTCGAGCCCGACGATCCGCGTCACCGCCCCGGAGCGCGGACAGGTCCAGAGGTCTTCGGTCGAGACCTGCTCGATCCTTTCGCCACGGAGTGTCTCCACCCCGAGATCGAGCGTGCCTGCGGCGCGGGCGCGTTCGGTCTGATCGGCAATCCGGCTCATGAACTCGGCGAAGAGCGCGTTCTGCATGTGGATTGGCAGCGCCAGGACACGGTTGAGGAAGCGCTGGATCGGCGGCAGCTCTTCAAGCAGCACGCCGTCCTGGTCGATCAAACGAAGAGCTGTCCAGTCCGTGAACTGCTCGTAGCTCATCGCCCCGGCACGCCCGGCAGCGAGATCGGCATAGTAGCCCCGGAGCGCACCTCTGGCGATCGGGCTTTCGAGATTGTCCTCCTCGCGGAACATGCCCTGCGAGCCGGTCTCGCGCTGGCCCTTGGTGAGCGCCCCCAACTGATCGAGACGCCGCGCGATCGTGGAGGTGAAGCGCTTCTCGCCGTGCACATCCGAGGTGCAGACCCGGAAGAAGGGCGCCAACACTTGAGCCGAGCGATGCGTGCGGCCGAGCCCCTGGATCGCCGCATCTGCGCGCCAGCCAGGTTCGAGCAGATAGTGCCGCCGCCGCTTCTGGTTTTTCGCCGTCCTTGCGGCATGATAGGAGCGTCCCGTCCCACCCGCATCGGAGAAGGTCAGGATATGCTTTTCGCCGTCCATGAAGACGCGGGTTTCCGAGGAATTACTGCTGGCGCTACGCTTCTCGATGAAGAGGGCACCGTCGCTGGATTTCAGGGGCCGGATGGACCGCCCCGTCACCTCGGCCACGGCCTCGTCGCCGAAGGCCCAGAGGATCTGATCGAGGGCCGAGGGGATCGGCGCCAGGGATATCAGCTCCATCATCGCGGCATCGCGCAAGGCCTCGGCCTCGCGCGAGACGACCAGGGCGCCATTCGCATCCCGGAGCGGCTCGGCCACCATGTTTCCGTCGATCTCCACGAGCTTCTGGGCGTGGATCGGAAAGGCCTGTTCGAGATAACTGAGAACATAGTCGCGCGGCGTGAGCGCACCTTCCACAAGCTCGTCTTCCGGATCCATCGCCTCGAGTCGGCGCTTCAGCAGGCTCTCGCCCGTGGAAACCACCTGGATGACGCAGGCATAACCATCCGAAACATCCTCTTCGATGGCGCGGATGACGGTCGGGGCTTTCATGCCCATCAGCAGGTGGTTGAAGAAGCGTTGCTTGGTGCTTTCGAAACGCGACTTCGCCGAGGCCTTCGCGGCAGAGGCATTGGTCTGGCCGGAGGCATCGTTGACGCCGGTCGCGGTCAGCGCCGCCTCGAGATTATGATGGATCGTCCGGAAGGCCCCGGCATAGGCATCGTAGATCTCGATCTGGGCGGGTGTGAGAGCATGTTCGAGTACGTCGTATTCCACGCCGTCGAAGCTGAGTGCTCGCGCGGTGTAGAAGCCGAGCGTTTTGAGGTCGCGCGCCACGACTTCCATCGCGGCAACGCCTCCGGCCTCCATCGCCGAGACGAAACTCTCCCTGCTCGGGAAGGGGTATTCCGGCCCCTGTCCCCAAAGTCCGAGGCGGGAGGCGTAGGCCAGGTTCTGAACGCTGGTGGCCCCGGTTGCCGAGACATAGAAAACCCGCGCCCGGGGGGACGCGAGCTGCAGGCGCAGCCCGGCAAGGCCCTGCTGGGAGGGTTTGACCCCCCTGCCCGCGTCAGACCCGGCGGCATTCTGCATGGCATGGGCCTCGTCGAAGGCCAGCACGCCGTCGAACTCTCCACCCATCCAGTCGAGGACCTGGCTAAGACGCGTCGTCCCGCATTTGCCCGCCGAGCGCAGCGTCGCATAGGTCACGAAAAGGATGCCATCGCCCATTGCGATCGGCTGGTCGGGTTTCCACTTGGAGAGCGGCTGGATGTCGGCGGGCGAGCCGCCGAGATCGGTCCAGTCGCGGATCGCATCCTCAATCAACGTGGCGGATTTGGAGATCCAGACCGCTTTGCGCCGCCCCGCCAGCCAATTGACCAGGATGAGCCCGGCGCATTCCCGCCCCTTGCCGCAGCCGGTGCCATCGCCGAGGAAATACCCTAGGCGATAGGCGCGGGCCTCGGGGTCATCATCAGCCCGGGTCATCCGGGTCTGGTCCTCGTCGATGGTGAACCGACCCGGCAGGTCGCGCGCGTGGGCATCGTTCGCCATGAGGATGGTCTCGAGCTGTGCCTCTGAGAGATGACCCCCCTCGATCAGGCGGCCGGGCAGGCGCAGATCGGCGGCGGCTTCATTCGACGGAACCGGGGGCGCGACCGAGGCCATAGCGATACTTTCGACCAGCGGTGTGGGATGTTCCTGGGCACCCGCGATCTCGATCCGCTGCGGACGATAGCGGGCATAGATGTCAGAGACGGGCGTGTTTTCGCGGGGCGTGGCGAGACAGGTGAAGGTCAGCGGGATGGCGGCATGGGATTTGGGTTTGGCAGACGCCGCCTGGGCGATTGGGCGCTTACGTGCAATAGGGACACCGACCCGGCGCGAGTCAGTCCGAAACTGCGCACCGGTTTGGATCAAGGGAGCGGCAGTGCGGGTTGCGGCGATGTCATCGACAATTTCCCGCGCTTCATCCAGATCGCCGACCGTTGTGCGGACGCATTTAATCTCCTCCCGCACCTTGTCGAAGACCATGAGCTGGGTTTCCACAGTGGTGCCGAGCTTGGCGTAAACATGGCCGGGGATCGTGAGCGCAAGGCGCGGTTTTGCAATGGTTGATGCCCGCGCCCAATGGGCCGCGTCCCGTTCCGGCGAAAATCCCATGGGCATAATCGCCACGAGACGTCCGCCGGGCGCCAGCCGTTTGGCAGCGCCGATCAGGTGTTTCGCCGCGATGTGCTTGTCGCGCGACCGATCGACCGAGGAGGCGAAGGGTGGGTTCATCACGATGACGCCCGGAAAATCGGGCACCGACAGGAGATCGTCGATATGCTCGGCATCGAAACCTGTCGCATGGCTTCCGAACACCACCTCGAGCAGCGCGCGGCGGAAGGGATCGATCTCGTTGAGCGTCGGTTTGCCGCCGGCACGGACGGCAAAACCGGCCAGTGCGCCGGTCCCGGCTGACGGCTCAAGGACGGTTTCGCCGGGGCGAATGGCTGCTGCGCGTATTACCAGTGCCGCAAAGGGCAGCGGCGTCGAGAACTGTTGCAGGCGAATCTGTTGCTCGGAGCGCCGGGTCTCCGTCAGGAGCCGTGAGGCGAGCAATCTGGCCATCGCGAGCACGTCCGAACCGCTGTCCCGCATGATCGTCGTCACCGTGGCGGCCTGCATCAGGTCATAGGCCATGCGCCAGGACCACGCGCCGCCGGCATCGCTACCGCCGAACGTCTCACGCATGATCCGAGCGAGCGTCGAGCTTCTGAGGGGCTGGTCTTCGATCTCCCTGGCGATCTGTGACAAGGCCTCCAGGAGGTGGGCTTGTGATGGGATTTTGGGTCCGTTTTGTGGATTGTGATCGGGCATGTCGTCTGTCCTTTGGGTCAGGTATCGGGTCCGACAGGACAAAAAGCCGCCTCTGCGCTTTCAAATGCGCGGAGGCGGCTCGAAGCTGGACAGATGACGTCGCTGGTGGCGGTCAGGAATCCTTCCCGGCGAAGAACTCCGCCAGAACTGGACTCGCGTCACTCTTCGCCGAGCCGAGGAGCTCGGACCCGGCGAGCGAGGCTTTCGACAGACGCACGAAGCCGCCTGTCTCCTCGATGCGGTAGCAGCGACGCTTTTGCCCTCCGCGCCGGTAATGGGTGGCGGTCACGATCTGGCAGGTGCTGCCATCGGTCAGCGTTACCGGTGCGGCCAGTTTGATCTTGTCACCCTCGTCGTAGTCCGGGATTGCCGCCCAGTCGCGGCAGCGCTGACGCCAGGCATGGGCATAGCTGTCGGGATCCTTCAACTCGGAGAGCAACGCCAGAAGGCTGAGCGGCGCGCGCGACTCCACGGGCCCGGCGCTCTCCTCCATGTCCTTGTAGCCCCAGCAGCCCTCGTCATAGCGGGTCAGAAACACGGCTCCAAAGGTGATCGACCCGTCGGCATCGGTCACGTAGGTTCTGTCTTCAATCGGCACGCCAACGATGTTTGTGAGCCTCAAAGCTGCATACCAGGTCGAGCCGACCTTGCAGGCCTTGAGCAACAATGTCTTGCGGGTATCCGTCTCGAAGGTGCAGAGCCGGGTGATTTCAGCCTTTTCGTCCGAGTAAGTCTTCACACGACGATCTGTATAAAAGAGCCAACCCATTTCAGAGTCCTTTCTCTTAGAAAGAATTGTTTGTCGCCTATGTCCCGAGAGCGCGAAGCGCGGCAGGACATTGGCGACGCGATTGTGAGAAAGGGCGCTAAGCCACCCTCCGGTCATCGATCTCGTTCAGCGCGTCGAGTGGCACCCGGTAGGGCAGCATCTCGTCGAAATCCTCGCAATTGCCGCTGTTCTGCACGATCGCATGGGTGTCGGTGGCGTCCCTGAGGATCACCCGGAAGGTGCCGCCGAGACCCGAGGGCACGTCATAAGCCCCGCCAATCAGGTAGTCGGCTGCGCGGCGCAGGAAGACACGGATCGAGTGGCCGTCAGTGGCCAGCCGGATCGTGTCGTGTCCGCGGTCGATGAGCATCTGCACGTCGTCGAGAATGTCGGTGTAGAACTGGCCGGTCAGATCGCGGAAGGCCGCCTGTCGCTCGGCCATCCAGTCCGGATCGCGGAACGGGTTGATGCCTTCAGCGAAGGCATGGGCCGGATCGGCGCGTTCGGTGGTGACGATCCGTGTCGACGTGCCATCGATCCCGTTCGAGCGCAGATGGACGCCATTGCCGACGATCAGGATCAGGGCAGGTTTGCCAACCGGCCCGTTCCAGTTGGGAAGGAAGGTGGAACAGTCGCGCGCATGCGCGATCTGCGCCGCGACGCTCGCCGCGGTGAAGCTGAGAAGTGCCATGGGATTTACCTGTAAGATGGAGGGAAGGGTGTGACCCGCCCCGGTCGGAGCGGGTCGCCTGTAGGGTCAGGCCGCTCTGGCGACCTCGGTTTCGTCTTCGGGTGTCTCGGCCTCGCTGGCATCAACCGGTTCGACGCCTGCCGTCTGCATCATCGGCGGGCACCAGGCCGCGACCGCCGCCCGCTGTGCATCCGTCAGCGTGGCGAAGGGCTCCGCAAAGAGCTTGTCGCAGAAGGCAACGACCTCCTTCTTGGTCGAGGAGGCCAGTGTCACAGCCTCCTGCGCGAGCCCCAGCTCCTCGCCGAGGATCTTCAGGAGCCAGGCCTTCTTGAAGCGGTTGAAGAGTGCCGCGTTTGGCGTCCAATGCTCCCGGATGTCCGGCATAATCTCGACCTCGAAATCATGCATCAGGCTGTCGCGCTGCCGGTCCCGTGCGAAACAGGATTGCGTGGTCGCGGCCGTAGCGTAGGCCACGAGTTTCGCCTTCTCGCCCGCATCGAGCGCCCGGAAGAGCGCGAACTGGTCGGCGGGGGATTTCGCGTCATCGGCCCAGGAGAGGTCGAGTGCGTCATGGGCCTCGGCCACCTGTTCAAGCGAGGTGCCGTCGATCTCGTCCATTTTGGCGTGGGTACGATACTCCTGGCGCGCATCGACCTTGATCGCTTGGGTGACGCCCAAGCCGCTGGTCAGCACATCCGTGACCAATTTGAAGAGCGTGAGGTCGAGCGTCGCCTCTGGATGCATCGCCATGGCCGCGCCGAGCGCCATCGCGCGTTCGGTCTTCAGATCCTCGGTGAGCGAGGCGGGATAGGTGATCTCATCACTATCTGCCGTGCCTTTCTCGCCCGGCGCGGTGGAAGCAGCCTTGCCGGAGCTCTCCGCCTTGTCTTCAGGACGCACCAGGCCAACATGCAGACTGATCTTGCCATGCAACCAGGCGGCGATCACGCCGGAGCGCGCAAGATCCTCGGCGCTATAGGCCTCCTGCAGATCCCGTGCCTCGGCCTCCAGTTCGTCGACCCGATCGTAGAAATCGTTGTAGGCCTCGTCTTCGAGCTCCTCGTTCTCCATCTCATGTTCGAGTTTCTCAAGCTCGGCGGTGATCTCATCGACGCGTTTTTGGCCCTTCTCGTCGGGCTCGACAGGACCCGGATAGACCCGGCCGTAGTCTGCCATTGCGGCATAGTCGTACTGGATGACCGCGTCGGCCCAGGCAAAGCCGATCTCTGCCCGCGCCTCTTCGGCGGCCGCGGCGAGTTTCTCCAGCAGGATCGTCTCGACCAGCGCGGAGTCCTCGAGCACGGAATGCTCGTCCAGTAGATCGGCCGCGATGGCGCCGCCGCGCGCCTCGTAGTCTTTGCGCACGAAGGCCCCGATATCGTCGCTGACCTGCACGCCGCGGGACTTCAACGCGTTCCGAACGGTGTAGGCCTGGACATGGTTGTCCTCTTTGGTCAGCGCCTCGAAAACCTCGCGTTGCACCTCCTGGCTGGGATGATCCGCGAAGGCTTTCATCGTGTCGAGCGTGATCGATTTGGCGCGGGCCGCGGCACGGATGTCGGGATGGATGAGCCCGTAGCGCAGACGGCCTTTCACGGCGGCCACGGTCGTGCCAAAAGTCCTGGCGATGGTCTCAGGGGTCTGACCGTCGACCTCCATCATCCGGGCGAAGGCCTCGAACTCGTCGATTGCGTTCATCGGGGCCTGGGTGATGTTCTCGGCGAGCGACAGCGCGGTGGTCACATCGCAATCATCGGGAACAAGGCGGCAATCGATCTTCGTGCGGTTGGTGAAGCCCTTGGCGGTCTTGTCCGCGACGAGCTCGATGAGTGCAGCATGCCGCCGGCCACCGGCGAGCACCCCGAACTTGCCGTCGATCTTCTGGACGAGCAGCGGTTGCAGAAGGCCGAGGACGGCGATGCTGGCTTTCAGATTTGCGATGTTCTCCGAGGCGTAGGTCTCGGGGGAATTGGTCCGTACATTCGCGGGATGGGCGACGAGATCGCCGATGGCGACGGTGGTAGGTTTGAACGTGTGAGTCATGACATGTCCTTCTCGACGTGTTTGAAAGGGCCGCACGGGTCTTCGCGCGACCGATCCCCGGGATTGGGGAACTCGAGCGTTTTCGGACCAATCGTGAATGGTGTGTCGCCACCGCGCCCGAGGCAGCGTTTGCTCAGCAAACGCGTTCGGGTGCGAAGGCGATTCCAAATGTCCGAAAACGGCTCACAAGGACAAGAGGCCCACTTTCGCTTTCGGAGGGTCAGCGGGCCTGTCGGTGATGGAAGGTTGGGGTGCGGCCTACCCTACCAGTCGTGCGCCATCATGACGGTCAACACGCGCATGGTGGTTTCGGGATTGTCGGGAGCCTCGGCGCCGTAGCGGAAGTCAGAGCTGGCCTCGTAGAGATCGATTTTCCAGAACACGGTCTCGCCGCGGATCGTGGCCGCCCCGAAATCGTGCCAACCTGCGGGATCGTTCTCGGGCTCGAAGGTGTCGAAGGCACCGGTGGCCTGGACGGCTTCCGTCACGAAGCCATCGCCTGCTTCGATCAGGGACTGGGTTACGACGAGGCGGCCCTGGATCGGCTGGTCCGGGGCAATTCCGAGGCAGGCAAACCTGCGGAAGGCGTCGTTTTGGGCCGCGATGGCGGCGACGTCGGGCGGGGAGAGCTCGGCGGGTTCGGGAGTGTTCATGGGTCTGTCCTTTCGGGATGGGTTGAAACCACCAAACCCGAAGCCTTCTTTTCCTTTGCTCTGAGACATCACCTCACGCGGCCCGATCGGCATCCCCCGCCCTGCCCGCCTCCGACCGGGCAATCAGATAGTCGCAGGCCCGCTGCGCGTCCGCCGCATGCTTGAAAATCGCATTGGTGTCCGAGCGCAGGACCCGGAGCCAGTTGTAGAGGTAGGCCGCATTCATCTCGAGCGTATGCGCCGTGAATCCGAGCTGCTGGCCCAGGAAACAGGACGTCAGCTCGGCAACGATTTCTTCGCGTGCGTAGGCTGTGTTCCCGAACCGAGACAGACCGTAGTTGCGGTTCAGGCGGTGCGGCGCCTTGGTGGCATGGGCATTATGCCGACATCGGCATAAGGGTCATAATGCCGCGCTCCGGTTTATGCCGCGCTTGTTCAGGCGAAGTCTTGTTTCCTGCGGTTTTTGTCGTTTTCCGGCTGCATAAGACTGTAGTTCAGAACCGCCATGTGAGCGTGGCGAACTGCGCAATTGGGGCCGGCGATTTGCCATAGGTGCAACCTTCAACCAAAAGAAGGAAACACTCATGGAAAACGATACGCACCCAGATCAAACGACGAGGCGGAAACTGAAAGCTGGCAGCCATGCCGATCGCTTTGCCCTACAGATCGAGGCGGAGGGATACGGCCTCCGTTCCATCGCCAATTACAGAACCACAGCCGAGGCGCTTTGGGCGGCGATGCTGGAGGCAGACGTCTGTCCCACTGAGCTGACCGATGATCGTGTGGACCATCTGGCGACGTCGATCATCAGTGCGGCTTCTGCGAGAGACCAAAAGCACTGTCGGTACCGCATCAATCGGTTCAGGGATTATCTCATTGAAAATGCAGGCGCACCGCCGCGCTCAGAACCGCCGCTCGACATGTCACCGAGGGCCTGCCTGAAACGGGAATACGAAACCTATCTTCGCAGTCAGCGCGGCTTGTCTGAGGACACAATTTATCACTGCCTACGGTTCTTTGATCGGTTCCTGACTGCGAAGTTCGGCTCTGGCCTGGGTGACTTGAACACCATCAAGCCAGACGACATCACTGGGTTCATACTTTGGTTGCGCAAGGAACAAAACGCGCCGCGGGACAAGACAGGCCCATCGCATCTTCGCAACCTCTTCCAGTTCCTGTTCTGGAGCGGAAAGACTGAGCGCAACTTGAGCAATGCTGTGCCGAAAGCCAGGCAGCCCAAACCGACCGGCATCCCGAGGTATCTGGAGCCGGAACAGGTCAACCGGCTCATTGAGGTGGTGCGCGACCACCAGAAAACGGGTCGGCGCAACTATGCAATGCTGATGCTGATCGCCCGTCTCGGTCTTCGTGCGCCGGAAGTGACAGCGATCGAACTGGATGACATCGACTGGCGCGCTGGAGAAATCCTGATCCGCGGCAAGAGGCAGTTGCACGATCGGATGCCGATGTCGGCGGAGGTTGGTGAGGCGATTGTCGATTACATCAAGAATGAGCGCCGGGGCCCGGACCGCGCGCTGTTCGTGTCGGTGAAACCGCCCTTCAAGAGGTTCAAGGACGCGCAAATCCTGCGACGGATATTGCGAGACGCCTATGACGCGACCGGCATTAGCCCGCCACAAGCCTATATAGGCACCCACATTCTGCGGCACAGCCTGGCCACCGACATGCTGCGAAAGGGTGCTTCGCTTGCTGAGATCGGGGACGTGCTGCGTCACCGATCTGCAATGACCACAACCATCTATGCGCAATACGATGTGGCTGCCCTGCGCTCGATCTCGCGCCCCTGGCCAACTTCGGGAGACGCCCAATGAAGACGCTGTCCCAACGACTTGATGAATATCTGGCCCTTCGGCGTTCGATGGGGTTTGACCTCTCCTTTGAGGAACGGGTCCTGCGCAAGTTCACGACTTATGCCGGTGAAAACGGGTTCAATCGGATCTCGACGCCCTTGTTCCTCGATTGGAAGGCAAACTACGGCAGCGCGGACAACAACACTTGGTCTCATCGCCTTGGTATGGTGCGCCGGTTCGCCTTTTGGCTTGCGGAGCACGACAATCGGACCGAGGTCCCGTCCAGCCAGCTTGTCACAGGCCGATACCGAAGGCGTGTCCCCTACATCTATGCGCCCAGTCAGATCGCGGATCTTGTCGTTGAAGCCGGTCGACTGCCGTCACCTTATGGCCTCCGTGCCGCATTGTGGCAGACCCTGTTCGGCTTGATCGCGGTGACGGGGATGCGCGTGAACGAAGCTTTGTCTTTGGATCAGCATGACGTCGATCTGGAACGCGCTATCCTAACGCTCAGAAACACCAAGAATGGCAAGGATCGACAGCTTCCCGTCAACGAGGATACCGCTCATTGGTTTGTTCGATATGCCGAGCTGCGGGATCGTCTGGTTCCGCAGCAATCATCCCGGTTCTTCATCAAAGAGGATGGCGAACCGGCGGGAGATTGCGGGGCACGCTACAACTTCGCGCAGGTCAGCAGAAACATCGGCCTTCGGTCACCACAAGCCTTCAACCGCCACGGACATGGGCCACGCATCCATGATTTGCGGCACACATTTGCCGTTCACACCATCCTGGACTGGTTCCGGGATGGCCGGGACATCGAAACTGAAATGTACAAGCTCAGCACCTATCTCGGCCATTCCGAGCCCAAGCACACGTTCTGGTACATCGAGGCCGTGCCCGAGCTGATGCAGTTAGCCGCGGCGCGGGCCGAACGGCGGGTTTTGGAGGACGCATCATGATCGCAACCTATCCATTGCCCGTCTATGTGCAGCGGTTCTTCACCGAGCGGCTGTTGACCCAGATGCAGGCCAGTCCAAACACGATTGCCAGCTATCGCGACACCTTCCGGCTCTTGCTGAGATACGCCGAGGCGCAGACAAGGCTGCCGCCGACTGAGCTACATGTGGCTCACATTGACGCCGACATCATCGGTCGGTTCCTGACCTTCTGCGAGGAGGAACGAGGTAACAGCGCGCGAAGCCGGAACACTCGCCTCGCGGCCATTCGCTCGTTCTTCAAATACGTCGCGGGCTGTGAGCCCCAGCTCCTGCACCATTGCCAGAAGGTGCTGGCGATGCCGTCCAAGCGGCACGAAAAACGCGTCGTGGACTTCCTGACCCGTGACGAGATGGAGGCCTTGCTGAAGGCACCTGACCAGACGACCTGGTTTGGGCGGCGCGACCGCGTTCTGCTTCTCACAATGCTCCAAACCGGCTTGCGTGTATCGGAGGTGATCGGCCTTCGCGTTGGCGATGTCGAGCTTGGCACCGGAGCGCACCTCAGATGCGTGGGCAAGGGTCGAAAAGAACGCGCAACGCCGCTTCGGACAGACAGTCGGTTTGCATTGAAGGCATGGCTTGCGCAGTGCCGGACTGAGCCCAGCGATCCCCTGTTCGCAACCATCCGTGGCAGGCCGCTCAGCAGAGATGCGGTTGAGCGAATTGTTCGGAAACATGCGGCAACCGCCGCCTCGACCAGCTCGACGTTCAGACTGAAGCGCGTCACACCCCATGTCTTGCGCCACACCGCTGCAATGCAGCTTCTACAGAGCGGTGTGGACCGAACGATTATCGCCCTTTGGCTGGGCCATGAATCGATTGAGACGACACAGGTCTACATCCACGCCGATATCGAACTGAAAGAAAAGGCGATGGCTCTGACAAAGCCGGTTGACCAGACGGGTGGACGATATCGACCGGGTGACGAACTCCTGGCATTCCTCGAAGCGCTCTGAATTATGCCGATATGCTGCGCCGATCTAACCGCAACGCAACAGGTTGTAAGGGTCGGCGCGGCATAAACCGGAGCGCGGCATTATGAGAATACTCGTGCGCCCAAACGCCGTAGAAGTTTCGCGGGTCCTGAAACCGTGTGATGGCCGGCATGTAGACCTTGTCGACAGCAGGCATGTAATAAGCCTCGTCGCCCGCGAACACCGTGGTGATGTCGATGGTCTCGAAGAAGGCCTGCATATGCGCGATCGGCTCTGCGGCCGGATGATCCGGCACGGGCTCGGGGTCGGGATGGAAACTGTCCGGGAGCCCTTCGATCTGACAGGCATTGAAGACCCGGTAGGACTTCTGGAAACGGAAGACGCGGGTGTCGTCGGTCTCGCCATCGTCAGCCCCTTCATCCCCCTCCCCCTGTTTCCGGCTCTGCCCGTAATAGACCACCAGGGAGGATTTCTCGCCTTTGCGAATCCTGGCGTCCAGCGCGTTGGCCTGTGGCATCGTCATCCAGAAGGGCGAGCGGTAGCCCGCCATCGTCGTCCGCATGGTCAGCAGGAAGTTATTGACGCCTTGGTAGGGCTCACCGCACACGCGCAGGGGCCGGGAACTCCCACCTGCCGTCCAGGGCTTGCGCCACGGCAGGACTCCGCGTTCGATGATGCGGATGAGTTCGTTGGTGATCGACGCGGCAGCGTTGAACTTGGGTTTGGATTTGGCCATGGGTTGTCTCCGATGTCAGAAGGAGCGCACGGCAACCGTGCGCGGATCGGAGAACGGTCTTGGAAAGCAGTTTCCCGGCGGGGGAGCGGGATCCCTCCGGAACCCCGCCTGACCCTTTTCCAGCCTTCTCCGGATCCGTCAGGACCCAAGGCCAGCTTTCACTTTTTTGGTGCTTCAGGACAAAATCCAAAGGCGGCACCCGCAAACAAGGAAGATCAACGCTCGCGAACACCGCGGTGGCGAGTCGCGCGACGACCGCATCAGCTCAACCGAGCCGACGCATGCCGACTCAAGAAAGCTCTGCCGTTCTCATTGGCCGTGCCACTTTTGGACTGTATGTCACCATCTGCTGGATGGTCACTGAAACGCAGCGACGCGGACTTTTCAGCCGTTCGCGCCGTTCGCCATGACTGCGCTAATGTCGGCTCATAACTTTGCAGCCAATCAAACGAGAGTACTATTTCAGAAGAGTAAATGCCCTCTCGATTACCGATGGGGCTGGACCCAGGCAAAACCGGCTTTGCCGCGCAGATCGCAGGTTAATTTCGTCGACGAGCCTTCCCGAGATATGACATATCTCATCTTCTGGCTCGGAACGAATTTCCAAACACAATCGCTTCGCTATCGGGAAGATAATTCCCAAATCAAATGGGTCGACGTCTTCGGTGGATTTCAACACAACAGGCACACTTCCGATCAGAAACTGACCTTCCGGGCTAGCGGGCGTTAGCCATGAAAAGCTGCATCTGGCAAGGTCGTCGATGGCTTGATGATTTTGTTGTGCGATCGCCCGTACTGTCGCATTCTTGACAACTCTAGTTTGAAAGGCTGGATCAGTAATCCTGCTTCGGAAATCGGCGCGTCGAGGCGAGTCTGACAGCTCAGTGCCCAATATGTCTCGCAGAGCGCCCTCCGGATCTTGATGTACCGACGATCTCTGATGGACTTCTGGTACACGGGTGTAAGCGTTGTAAACATACTGCGCGAAAGCTCTGCGAGTACTTTCATCCATTTCAGGCAAATTGCCATCAGCTGTGATGTTTAAGATTTCATCGCACATTGTAGCCCATTGTCCGTCCAGTGGTGCAAAGAAATCTTTTTCTAGTCGGCTGTCGTAACGGTTGTCTTTACCTGCCATCGGTTCTGTGACGAGGGTGGAGTAAAGCTCACTTTGCTGCATCGCACTGTAGGTCGATATTGGGATGACTTTGTTTTGTTCCTTAATCCCAAGGAAAAGGTTCCCTTCTTCGTCTTGGAAGCGTCGTTGTTGGTTCTGCGGGACGAAATGGTGTGCTTTGGGGCGGTTCAAGATTTTTGCCTTCTACCAAATACTTCTCTTTGATGCTCGCACGCGGCTGTTATTCGCAGCAAGTGGAAGCGCGTAATTTTCTGGAAGCTAATTTTGCCCTCGTTTGTAAGAGTCGCGTGTCCTGATAGCAGTCATTCGTACACCGTCCAGCAACGGTCAAAATGGGCTCAAAACCGACCCTCGCTGCGTCCTGCTTGAGCGACTGCGTTCGTCACGACGGCTGGAACGCAAGCTATAGCCGGTCGCACTTTCCAGCGGCCGCATGTTCTGTCATTGTTCTCAATCGAAACCCTGTTCCGATTCCCGAGCGTACCGCAGATGTGCAATCTCTATTCCCAGACCAAGAGCCAGGACGCGATGCGCCACCTGTTCGACGACATGGTCGAGGGGGATGAGGAACTTGTAGACAGCACCGGGAACCTGCCGCCTCAACCTGGCATCTGGCCCGATTATCCGGCACCGATCATCCGACATGGCGAAAGCGCAGCATGGCAGCTGGCAATGGCCCGTTGGGGCATGCCGACCCCTGCGAAGTTTCTCGAAGGCAAGCGCACCGACAAGGGTGTCACCAATATCCGCAATGTCGGCTCTCCCCATTGGCGGCGCTGGCTCGGTGTCGAACATCGTTGCCTCGTGCCCTTCACCAGCTTTTCAGAGATCGACGGACGCCGGGGTGCGCCGCGCAATTCGCCGGTCTGGTTCGCTTTGGACGAGGATCGGCCGCTCGCCTTCTTCGCCGGACTGCGAACGACATGGACCTCGGTGCGCAAACTGAAGGAAGGCGAGGTGACGGCGGAGATCTTCGGTTTCCTGACCTGCCCGTCCAATGCCGAGGTGGCGCCGATCCACCCCAAAGCCATGCCCGTCATCCTCACGCAGCCCGAGGAATGGCGGCACTGGCTGACCGCGCCCGCCGAGGAGGCCCTGAAGCTCCAGCGTCCCCTCGCGGACGGGATGCTGAAGATCGTTGCCGAGGGGGTGCGCGAGGATGCGGTTTGATCCGGCTCCGAGCGAACTCTTTGCCCTGGCCAGGCATCGGGTCCATGAGGCCGAAGGCCCGGGCCGGCGCAGCTTCGCATTGCTGCAGGCCGCCAGACATACCGAGGCCCTGATCTGGATCATTCCCGGCCATGCCCCGCACCAGCCGATGCTCCGGGGTCTGCCCGTAGGCGTCGGGGAGCGGCTGTATCTCATCCGTCCTTTGAGCGAGACCGACCTGCTCTGGGCCACCGAGGAAGCGCTGCGCTCTGAAGGCGTCGGACTGGTGATCGCGGAGCCGGAGAAGCCCCTCTCCCTGATCGCCGGGCGACGCCTGCAGCTGGCCGCGGAAGCCGGTCGAACCACCGGACTCATGCTGATCCGCGAAGGCCAGGGCAGCAATGCCGCAGAGACGCGGTGGCATTGCGCACCGAATGCGTCGGAACGACGGGACTCGACTCTGCATCAATGGGCCCTTAATAAGAACAAAAAGGGAACATCTGGAACCTGGACTGTGCATTGGAATGGCAAGACGGCTGCTGTCCATCCGGTTTCCGCGGCTGGCAAGCGACACAAGCCTGCGGAGACGTCCCGTTGAGGGACCGTTCGCACTGATCCACAGGTCAGGGAATGCCGATCATGTGCATTGCCTGAACCCGGCCGCCGAGACACGCGGATTGCATCCCGGCATGGCGGCGGCCGATGCCCGCGCCATCTGCCCCGAGCTGATCACCCGGCGCGCCGATCTCGCACAGGAAGCAGGGGCACTGGCAGGCCTCAGACGGTGGGCAGGTCGCTATTCGCCAATGGTGGCGCGCGACGGCCCGGACGGGCTTATCGCCGATATCTCCGGTGTGCCGCATCTCTTCGGTGGCGAGGCCGAAATGCGGGGCGACCTTCATGCGCGGCTGGAACGGGTCGGCCTGACTCTCTCGAGCGCCATCGCCGAAACCCGTGGCGCGGCCCAGGCGCTCGCCCGTCATGGCGGCGGCATCCTGCCCGAGGGCGCGGCGAAGGAGGGTATCGCCAGCCTGCCGGTCTCGGCGCTGAGGATCGGGAGCGATGTGGCGGAGGGGCTCGCCCGCATGGGGCTGAACAGGATCGGCGATATCACCGATCTGCCGCGGGCGCCGCTCGCGCGACGGTTCGGTTCGGGGCTCGTGCTGCGGCTCGACCAGGCGCTCGGCCTTCAGCCGGAGCCGGTCTCTCCCGAGCCGGACGCGCCGTATTTCGGGGTGCGGATAACCATGCCGGAACCGATCGGTCTCGAGGCCGATGTCATGTCGGGCCTTGCACGCCTGCTCGACCGGCTGTGCAGCACGCTGGCCCAACATCATCGTGGCGCACGGCGGCTGCGGCTTGAGTTGCACCGGGTCGACCGGGAGACCGCGCAGGTCGAGATCGGGCTGGCCCGGCCGATGCGTGATCCCGAGCGCATTGCCGCGCTCTTCAAGAAAGGCGTGTCGGAGGTCGAAGCCGGGTTTGGGATCGAGGCGATGCGCCTCGTCGCCCATGTGACCGAGGATTTGCCACCTGAGCAGCTCGGCGGACCCCGAACGATAGCCCGCGAGGACGCGCTGGCCGACCTCTTCTCCCGGCTCGGCAACCGGCTGGGCTTCGACCGGGTTCTGCGGCTCCTGCCTGCCACCAGCAAAATCCCCGAGCGGAGCTTTCTCGTGACACCCGCCGCCTACAGCGCGGCGGAACCTTCGCCACCGCATCGTGGACCGGATCGGCCGATCATCATCTTTCCGCCTGAGCCGGTCACCACGAAGGGGCTGGGCCAGCCCGGCCATCCACCGGCCCGCTTCGCCTGGCGGCGCATGTCTTTCACCACCCTGCGTGCGGACGGACCGGAGCGGATCGCGCCGGAATGGTGGTTCGACGATCCGGCCTGGCGCTCGGGCCTGCGCGACTACTGGCGGGTGGAGACCCGCGAGGGCGCACGGCTCTGGCTCTACCACACGCCGCAGGCGCCGGCCTGGCCCGCGCAGAGCTGGTTCGCACAAGGAGAGTTCGCATGACAGGCTATGCGGAGCTCTGCGTGACGAGCAATTTCACCTTCCTGACCGGCGCCTCGCATCCCGAGGAGCTGGTCACGCGGGCTGCCGAACTGGGCCTGAAGGCCATCGCCATCACCGACCGCAACTCGGTGGCGGGCGTGGTGCGGGCTTTCTCCGCCCTGAAAGAGCTGGCACGACTGCGCGAGGAGGCCCGCGCAGCGAGCGACGGGGCCGAGGCCGGTCCGGCGATCCGATCCCGGCAGGTGACCGATCATTCCAGCCGCCAAACCATGCAGCAAATGCCGGCAGGCGATGCACCCCGGATACCGCCGGATATGGTGTTGCCGAAGCTGATCCCTGGCGCCCGCATCGTGCTGACCGACAGCCCGGTCGACTGGCTCGCCTTACCCATCGACATCGCGGCCTGGTCGCGGCTGACCCGGCTCCTGTCCCTCGGCAAGCGGCGGGCCACGAAAGGCGAATGCCATCTGACGCGCAAGGATCTGTTGGATTGGGGCGAGGGCATGATGCTGATCGCGCTGCCGCCCGACCCGATGGAGCACCCGGCCCGGGCGGCTGCCAGCGACCTGCGGCACATGCTGCGCACCTTCCCGGGCCAGTGTTTTCTTGGCGCGGCACCGCGCTATGACGGGCGAGACCCAACCCGCCTCGACCAGCTGGCCCGGATCGCCCACGACACCGGCCTGCCGCTCGTGGCCCTCGGCGAGGTGATGATGCATCGCTCGTCCAGGCGTCCGCTCGCCGATGTTCTGACCTGCCTGCGCGAGGGCTGCACGATCGATATGATCGGGGAGCGCCGGCTGACCAATGGCGAGCACCGGCTCAAATCCCCGAGCGAGATGGCCCGGATGTTCCATCGCTATCCGGCGGCGATCCGGCGTACGCTGGAGATTGCCGACCGCTGCGCCTTCCGACTGGACGATCTGCGCTATCAATATCCCGACGAGGCGCGGGACGGCGAACCCGCGCAGGCCCGGCTCGAACGATTGTCGCGGGAAGGGCTGCATTGGCGCTACCCCGAGGGGCCGCCGGCCCGGATCGTTACGCGGGTCGACAAGGAACTGAAGCTCATCGGCGAGATGGGCTATGCGCCGTATTTCCTGACGGTCCATGACATCGTGGCTTTCGCGCGCTCGAAGGGCATTCTCTGCCAGGGCCGCGGGTCGGCCGCCAATTCGGTCGTCTGCTACCTGCTCGGCGTGACCGAGGTGCCTCCCGAGAGCATCACCCTGATCTTCGAACGCTTCATCTCGAAGGAACGCGGTGAGCCGCCGGATATCGACGTGGATTTCGAGCACGAGCGGCGCGAGGAGGTGATCCAATGGATCTACGAGCAATATGGCCGGCATCGCGCCGGGCTGACGGCGACCGTCATCCATTTCCGTTCACGCGCCGCGATCCGCGAGGTCGGCAAGGTGATGGGGCTGAGCCAGGACGTGATCGCCCGGCTCTCGGGGCAGATCTGGGGCTGGTCGTCCAGCGCACCGGGCGAGGACCGGATGCGCGACGCCGGGATCGATCCGGCGGACGGGCGTGTGGCGCTCGCGGCGAAGCTGATCGGCGAGATCATCGGCTTTCCCCGGCATCTGAGCCAACATGTCGGCGGTTTTGTCATCACCCATGGCCGGCTCGACGAGCTCTGCCCCATCGAAAACGCCGCGATGGAGGATCGCACCGTCATCGAGTGGGACAAGGACGATATCGACGCGCTCGGGTTCCTGAAGGTCGATGTGCTGGCGCTCGGCATGTTGACCTGCATCCGCAAGGCCTTCGGGCTGCTGGAAGATCACCGTCACCTGCAGCTGACCCTCGCCAATGTGCCGCCAGAGGACCCGGTGGTCTATGACATGCTCTGCAAGGCCGATGCGGTCGGGGTCTTCCAGGTCGAAAGCCGGGCCCAGCTCAACTTCCTGCCGCGCATGCAGCCGCGGAAATTCTACGATCTGGTCTGCGAGGTCGCGATCATCCGCCCCGGCCCGATCCAGGGCGGCATGGTTCATCCCTTCATCAACCGCCGTCAGGGCAAGGAGAAGGTCGAAGACCTCGGCCCCGCCATGATGGAAGTGCTGGGGCGCACCTATGGCGTTCCCCTCTTCCAGGAACAGGCGATGCAGATCGCGGTGGTTGCGGCCGGTTTCTCGGCGGCTGAGGCCGACCGGCTGCGCCGGTCGCTCGCAACCTTCAAGCGGATGGGAACCATTGGCGCATTCCGTGAGCGATTCATCTCGGGCATGTTGGCTCGCGGCTACGAGGCGGGGTTCGCGGAGCGATGCTTCGCCCAGATCGAAGGCTTCGGCAGCTATGGTTTCCCCGAAAGCCATGCGGCGAGCTTCGCGCGGCTGGTCTATATCTCGGCCTGGCTGAAGCGCCATCATCCCGCGGTCTTCACCTGCGCTCTGCTGAACAGTCAGCCGATGGGCTTCTACGCCCCGGCGCAACTCGTCCGCGACGCGCGTGAGCATGGCGTCGAGATCCGTGCCGTCTCAGTCAATCATTCGGCCTGGGACTGCACCTTGGAGCCACGCGGCGACGGGGCGCTGGCGCTGCGGCTCGGGTTTCGGCAGATCAAGGGGATGCGGGAGGAGGATGCGGTTTGGATTGAGGCCGCCCGAGGCAACGGCTACCCCGATGTAGAGAGCCTCTGGCGCCGGGCCGGTGTCAGGCCGGACGCGTTGGAACGGCTGGCAGAAGGGGATGCCTTCGCCTCGCTCGGTCTCAATCGGCGCGATGCGCTCTGGGCCGCCCGGGCGTTGCGAGGGCCAAAGCCCCTGCCCCTCTTCGGCGCTGACGGTGAGGGCGGAGCGGAACCGGCAGTTGCGCTGCCGGCGATGACGTTGGGCCAGGAGGTGATCGAGGATTACTTAGCGCTGCGGCTCTCCCTGCGCGCCCATCCGGTGGAATTGCTCCGGCCGCGCCTGCCCGAAAGCCTGCCGCATGAACGGCTGAACCAGGCGACCGGGCGCATCACCGTCACGGGTCTCGTGATCACGCGGCAACGGCCCGGCACGGCATCGGGCGTGATCTTCCTGACGTTGGAGGACGAGACCGGCGTGTCCAACGTGGTGGTCTGGAGCCGGGTCTACGAGACCTTCCGCAAGGCGGTGATCGCGGGGCGGCTGCTGCGTGTCACCGGCAGGATTGAACGCGAGGGACAGGTCGTTCATGTGATTGCCGAGCGGATCGAAGATATCTCGCCGATGCTTTCGAGCCTCGGGCGACCGGCCACCGACGCGGGCGATCGTCAGGCAGGGGCAATGGGGCACCCCACCCGAGGTGGCGGCGGATCAAGCGCCCGGCATCCGCGCGAACAGGCAAAGAAGCTGTTTCCGAGCCGGGATTTTCACTAGCAGCGCCTTTCCCAGAACTGCTGATGCCGTTCGGAGCTTTTCAGCATCTGAACGACGAAAAACCTCAGCCTTCAGCCAACAGATTCTTCTGAGCCGCTACCTAACCCTAGGAATAGTTTGGAGCTTCATCTTACTAGCATAGCAGGCCAGCACCAAAATGTGGCATAACTCCTCCAACAAACCTGAAAGAACGAATGAGAGGACAGCGAGCAGACCATGTCACCCGATACAGACATCGATCTGGACTCGCCGGGTCTTGCATTTTCCAAACTCTTACGCTTGGCGAAGCCTGGGAGAGTCAAAGCCCTTCTTCCTGACGAAATGCTCGACATTATGGATGGGTTGGAACCGGGTTTCAGCACGTCAGACAAATTGACCGAGCTGGCAGTGAACATGCTGGACCCTGCCGAGACACTGCAGCACGATACGTTGCGCGACGCCGTAATTTCTCTGATGCCGCTAAGGAAAGCGCGCGAGCTTTGCACAAAACTCGGCACTCCAGCCGGGCGAAACCCTTTCGATGATGCACTGAAGCTTGCCTCGGACGCAGAGAACCTCCCAGCCTTGCTTTCCTTTTTTGGTGTCGTCGACGACCCGACAGCTCCAGGGGCGCAGCTGCCAGGAAATGATCGCGCCCCCGTCGGCTACGGGCTCTTTGAGCATCAGCGATTGGCGGCAAGGCGCACTGAACGGATGCTCTTCGAAGGCCCCCACCGCGGTGTCCTGCACATGCCTACAGGCGCCGGAAAAACACGTACCGCAATGCACCTCGTCGGATCCCACCTGAGCGCCAGTGAGCCGACACTAGTCGTATGGCTCGCACAGAACATAGAGCTTCTCGATCAAGCAGCCGATGAGTTTCAGAAGTCGTGGCGCTTCCTTGGCAACAGGGATGTCGGGCTTTGGCGGCTTTGGGGAAACAAACGTGTCGATCTCGCTAACGCCAAGGACGGGCTCGTCGTCGCCGGCCTGGGAAAGATGTCCGCGTTGGAAAAGAACGCAGTGAACGATCTGCTCACCTTGGCTGATCGGGCGTCTTTGGTTGTCATCGACGAGGCACACCAAGCAATCGCCCCAACATACCGCTCCGTTCTAGATGCCCTGGCAACAAAACGGGCGACGACACGTCTGCTAGGCCTGACGGCCACTCCGGGACGAACCTGGGATGATTTGAGCAAAGATGAAGAGCTCTCCGAGTTCTTCGGTCGTGAAAAGGTAATGTTGGAAATCGAGGGCCACCCCGACCCGGTCACATACCTGATGGACGAGGGCTATCTTGCTCGTCCGCACTTCCGGACACTGAATGTGCAGGCCGGCCTCGATTTATCGCAGGAAGACATGCAGGGCCTGTCACAGGCGATAGATGTGCCGGGGAGTGTTCTGGAGCGCCTAGGTCAAAGCACACAAAGAAACCTCAGGATTATTTCAGAGTGCGAGAAACTCGTGTCGTCCCATCGCCGCGTCATTGTCTTTGCCCCATCGGTTGCCAACGCCAGGATGCTAGCAGCCATCATGCTCGCACGGGGCACTGAAGCACTTGTCGTCACCGGAGAATCTCCTCCGGCAGCTCGCGAACGGGCTATTCGACGCTTCAAGAGCCAGGCGCCAGAACCTATTGTGATGTTCAACTATGGCGTTCTCACAACTGGCTTTGATGCACCGCAAACGAGCGCGGCCATCATTGCCCGCCCCACCAAGTCTCTGGTTCTCTACAGCCAAATGGTGGGCCGGGCTACGCGAGGCGTAAAAGCTGGGGGAAATGAAACCTCAGAGATCGTCACGGTGACGGATACTGAAATGCACGGCTTCGGAGACGTGGCCGACGCTTTCTCCAACTGGGAAGATGTTTGGAATGAACGAGATTGTTGAAGATGGGGCCGCTGAGTCCGGATTCATTATTCCACCGGAACTCGCCGTCAAAGCGATGCGCGATAGTGGGTATCGAAATACCGCATACGCACTCGCAGAGCTGATCGACAACTCAATTCAGGCTGATGCTAGTGAAGTCGAGCTCATCTGTGTCGAGCAATACGAGCAGGTGAATTCTCAGCAGCGTCTTCGCCTGCAAGAGATCGGTACCATCGACAACGGCAATGGGATGTCCGCACAAACATTGGCCATCGCGTTACAGTTTGGAAACGGCACTCACCTGGAGGATCGAGCTGGCATTGGACGGTTCGGCATGGGACTTCCAAACTCTTCGATTTCGCAATGCCGCCGCTTGGATGTCTGGACTTGGACGAACGGTCCGGACAACGCAATTCATTCCTATCTGGATGTCGCTGACATTCAAAGTGGTGTGAAAGATCGGGTGCCTCCGCCAACTCCTTCACCCGTTCCCGCCAAATGGCGCGAACGGTCCGAGATTTTGGGAACGTCCGGTACACTCGTTGTCTGGTCGCGATTTGAAGAGTATCGACTTACATGGCGAGGCGCTGAAGCGACCCTGCGAAATACCGAGGCGATCATCGGCCGGATGTATCGCAAGTTCATTAACGATGGCCGTGTCGCCATTCACCTCGTTCGGGTCGAAGAGGGTGGGAACACCGGCCGAAGGTTGGCGGTTGTCAATGATCCCCTCTACCTCATGCCGAACTCCTCCACTCCCGAACCTTTTGAAAAGGTTCCGATGTTTCAGCGTTGGGGCGAGAACGACGAAGAGTTCACAATCGATTTTGGAGGCAAGCAGCACAAAGTCTTCGTCAGGTTTAGTTGGGCCAAACCAGAGACTGTGCCTGATGACGGGCTGAATCGCGGCTCAAAGCCGTACGGCAAGCATGCCATGAAGAACCTCGGTCTTTCGATTGTTCGAGAGGGTCGTGAACTCGATCTGGATACATCTTGGACCAACAGCTATGACCCCACGGAACGATGGTGGGGAGCTGAGGTCGAATTCCCTGCCACGCTCGACGAAATCTTCGGTGTAACGAACAACAAGCAAAGTGCGACGATCTTTTCGCAGCTGGCCCAATATGATTGGAAGGCCGACGCAGAAGCGAATGAAAGCCGTTCCTCTTTCATTGAACGAGCGAGCAGCGAAGGTGACCCGCGGGCGCTCCTAATCCCTATCGTCGAGCACATCCGGGAACAGATCACCCAACTGAGAAAAAGGACAGAACAGCAGACGAAAGGCACGCGAAGTACGGGCGGCCGCAAGCGTCACGAAGAGCCAGGCGTGGAAGACACCGTCACCTCGAAGTTCCGCCAACGTGCAGACGAAGGATATGAGACACCAGGAGACACGGAGGATTTCGGAGCCGATGACCGGGATGCCTATGAAGACGACTTGAAGGACGACAAGCACTATCCCGACGACGTCGCCAAGGCCATTGCTGACGCTATCCTTACGAGAAAGCGCAAGGTCGCTTTCCTGGAGAAAGCCATGGAAGGCTATGCGTTCTTCAACGTGGAGAGCGTCCAAGGCGGTGTCACCAACGTTATCTTCAATTCCAACCATCCGTTCTACGACAACCTGGTGAGAGCGCTGAACCCGGACACAGAAGAAGATACCGAGAAGGAACTGCTCGACCGCGTACACATGGCTTCGGACACACTACGCATCGTGTTTTCGGCTTGGGCTCGCTACGAAATGGAAGAAGTCAGGCACAAGCAACGCCTCTCGGACATGCGTCAAGAGTGGGGCAAGATGACCCGGTTCTTCCTCGACGATGGCGAGGATGATTGATGCTGGGCGACCAACTGCTGGAACTAGTGTCATCGGCGAAAGAGCGAGTCGTCCTCGTTGCGCCCTTCATTAAGGTCGATGCGCTCCAGCGGGTATTGGACGCCATCCCAAATTCGGCAGGGCTCCATATCGACTGCGTTACACGTTGGCGACCCGAAGATATCTTAGACGGTGTCTGTGACCTGGAGATCTTCGAGGTCATTACCGATCGCGCGAACGCGCGGCTTTGGAGGCACCCAAACCTGCATGCCAAATTCTTCAGGGCCGACCAGTCTTGTCTTCTCGGCTCCGCTAATCTGACAGGGCGAGCGCTTGGTTGGCGTCTCCCGACCAATCTCGAACTCCTTGTTGAGTTAGATATGAGCCGACATGAGCTCCAGGCATGGGAAACATCGTTAATGAGCAGCTGCGTCTCAGTGACGACCGAACTGCGTGATCAGATCGCGCACCAGGCCGCAGACCTGGCGGCCCAGCGTCCAAAGATAACCTCGATCGATGTTGAGCACGACGATGATCCGAGTTTTCGATGGATACCCCTCTGCCCGTCGCCAGAACGGCTATTCAAGGTATATACCGGCGAGCTTGACGAGGCAAAGATGGTCCGGTCGGCCTTCGAGTTCGCACAACGCGATTTGAGAACACTGGGCCCGCCCAAAGGCTACCCGGAGGAACAGTTCCTGGAGTACGTTGCGGATCGACTCCAGAAGTTGGAAGTCGTCCAAAAAGTGGTTTCTGCCAGCAGTTCAGGGATTTCGGATTCTCAGGCGGCCGAGCTGATCTCAGAGTATATCGATGCGTCATCAATGATCGGTCCGACTGACGCCTGGAGAATTCTCAAGCAATGGATGATGCACTTCTTTCCTGAGCAGTATCGCATCGAAGTTGGTCAGGAAATACTGGTAAAAGGCCGTACTTTATCCCGCTGACTAGCGACTAAGACTTCGGACGTTATCTACAATCGCAAATCTTGTTGTTCGGGAGAGTAGGAAATAGCTCCCAAGTTAGATTTAAGCGGGCACCTCCTCGACGTTGATTCTGAAAATGAGCCCCGCCTTTCTTAGGTCGCCACCAAGTTGACCGGCGATGTCGGGGTCAAAGACGATCTTGCCGATCTTCTCTGTCTTTGGCTTTCTGTCGTCTTCATCTGGTAATGGCTCGCCATCCTTCAATAATTCAGCTTCACGCGCACCTTGCAAGGGGAGCGGAGTCCACTGAAGTCCCGACCGAAACAGCTTTCTGAGCTGGCTTTGTTGCTTCAACTTGTTGATGCGAGCACGGCTGCTTTGATGAACAGCTGCAATATCGAGGTCCAGAATCGCTTGTGTGAGTTCGTTCTCGCAGTTCGAGTCGAGGACAAGGTTCGCGGAACGAGCCTTTCGTGGAACCAACATGTTGCCACGTACTTGCACACCATCCGGCAAAGCAAGCTGTGCAGCCGTTCCGTCTGCTTGAGGAAAATGTATCTCTGCGCCAAATGCGAATGACCGCGGAAGAGGCGCTATTTCACCGACTCTACCAACATTACCAAGCAGTTGTTGCCTTAGACCAAGTGCCGTGACATCACGAAGACGCCCTATAATGTTTGCGTCACCTCCAGCTCTCAAAAGCCCTTTCGCCCGCGACAAGCCAATTGTTCTAAGATTCCCGAAGTCCCAGCTAATCTGGAAGCGCCCTACACCATCATAGTTGAGGATTGGCGTTGTATTCCCTGATACGCCGAGAACAGGTTTGGCCATATCCACTTCTTCAAGCGTTCCGGCAACGAGCAAAACAGTTTTCAATCCATCGGTGCGAATGAGGTCGCACTCTGGCGACGCGACGAAGAAAACCAGGTCTCTCCTGCCCCCGAAAAAACCGCGAGGTTTGTCGGGAGCACCGAGCCTCGGCCCAATGATGTCGCCGAAGGTTACGGGCCAAACCGCACCTGTCGCATGCGCCCGTCGGGCGGGGTTAACGAATAGTGTCTGCTCCAGAATCGTAAAGGTGTCACGATCATTCGATATCATCAACGGTGGAGGATCGTCAGCCATTTCATCAAGCGGAACGGCGGCTGCTAGCACCTCGTCATGTGCTTCGATTTGGTACTGCAAAACACGATCAAACACGTCGAGCATGTAACTTGAGGTGTTTACTCCCTCGAAACGTAAGAGCATGGTGCGAATATGCTGAAGATCATCGATATCGATCTTTCGCAGCGAGGCAGCTGCTTTTCCTACCGCTTCAATGGCTTTCTGCTCCCACGTATCGACAAACGTCGCCAAGGCTTGGCTATCTGAGCGATGCGCCGCGAGCGTCAGGATCAGGCCCCGAACACGCCCAGGGACAGCGAGATCGTTCTTGCGGACATAGCGAAAAGCCGATGCGTGAAGCTGAACATCGTTGCGAAATTCTTTCGCCAAGTCATCAATTGTCGGTATCTGGGACATCAATACGATTGACGGCAGGGGGCCGTCCCGCATGTCGATCGCCTCTTTCAATCGCTCAACAGTAACTTCCCTATCTCGGGCACCTTGCTGAATTCCCAGAAACAAGTCGATGAGAATGAGATCGGCAGATGCAGCGGCAGCAACGAAGTCACGTCCATGAGTCGTAAATGGAATTCCAAGCGCACTAAGTGCCGCCTCTGCAGACTGAAGGAAAGGGGCATTGTCGACAGCCTTCTGCTCATAATTGGCAAACAAATCGCCCAAAAGGTCGACTACTGCATCGCGGTTTTCCCACAGAGCCGTAACAAATCCCTGTTCTTGTTTTAGCCGGTCTCGATCGCCAACATCGAAGTCCGGATAGAAAGCGACAATTCGATCCTCGTGGCCGGCCTGAACATCATCAAAAAAGTTATCCCAACCTTCTTCGTCTCTTAGTTCATCAACCAGTGGGACTGTATCGTAGCCGTCATCCACGATGATAGCGGACCGAAGACCAGCATTCGCTACCTGACGACGATCGTTCATGCCCCGTCGCCCACCACGCGATAGTCAAAAGTCGTATACCGACCTTCAGAATTGGTCATATCGGGGTCCAATGTCAGGCTACCGCCGTTGTGCTCTGCTGCCTCCTTAGCAATAAATAATCCCAGTCCACGGCGTCGGCTCTTATCTTTGAGCGAGAAGAACAGATCGAAGATCCGATCCCGGTACTGCTTTGAGATACCGGGGCCATTGTCACTGAATCTGATGCGGGGTGGATTGTCTTCGACCACGATTGTAATCTCGGGCTCTAGCGAAAGCTTGCGTTGCTTCTCAACGTCCATCCAGTAAACGGAGTTGGATATCAGGTTCTCCAAGACCTGAACTACCATGCCTTTCACGGCGGATAGCTCAATAGATTTCTCGGGCAACAAGACGTTTGGCTTGACCTTGTGACGCTCAAATTGGGCTTCGTGCGCCTCAATGATCTCTTCCACGAGTTCATCGAGCTTGAAGCGTTCTTTCCGCTGTCGTCCGGTGACGCTTAACGGGTCTAAAATGCGCAAACGCTTGCTAATGCTGTTCATCGAGGCACGCAAACTCTCCAACCGACGACGGATTTCGTCGGGAACAGATTTTTTTCGTAGTCCATTGAGGATATCGAGGGCATCTTCGGCGGACCGAGTTAGCTCATGAGCAACAACTTCGACCATCAAGCCGATCCCCGCCATAACAAGCATCTGATCGGCGTCCTTTTCCATATCTGCAATCCGTTCGCGTGCTTGCGCCGCGTATCGAGAGAATTCTTCTCGCATAAGCTCCAATTCTTCCACGGCATCGCGATGTTCATTTGGTACGACTTTGCTGATCGCGCGAATGGTATCTTTCATTCGCTTCTCGAGATCCACAGTCCTCGTTTCATCTGCAATGAACGGTTCTTTGGCATCTTTCTGTTCGCGGGTGATACGGTTCATCTCATCACGCAGACGTTCGACCGCGAACTGTACCGTCTCCTTGAGAATTGCCTCCTCTGGCGTCTGACGAAGACCCTCACGATTGGTTTGATCAATGAGGCTTGGGTTGGATAAGCGACCGATTTCAACTTGCCCGACGAGCTGGATACGGTTCAAGGCATACCCCTTTGAGGCCAGGGCCGTCTTGTCGAGCTCTAGCCAGTCGTCATTCTCGGAACCATACGGATATACTCGGAACCCATCCCGATAAAGCCTAACACCCATCCATTGATCGAGGAGATTGCGCAGGGCCTGATAGTCGCCCGTCGACTTACCTTTGCGGAGTATCGAGCGGTTGAACCAATGTAACTCAAAGTCAAATGGACCAACTGAATGCAGTGCTGTGTAGTCTATGTCCCGCTTGTTCATGCGGCGGCGCTTGGCTTTAGGTCCAACCAAGGCGCCATGTAGAACGTCCGCCGTCGCAGTTTCGATACTAATTTCCTTGGGATGCTTGAAGCCAAGATTGTTGAGTTCGATGCGTAGCTCAAGCTCCGGTCCGGTTTCGCTAACTTTGTATGACCCCCGAACGACCGCATTTGCGTGAGACAGGAAGCTCCGCTCCAAGCGACGGATCGCTACCCGTTTTCCGTTCCAGAACACCGCAATCCGTTGACGGGTTTTCTTTCCCAGCGGGTTCACGAGTAGAGACAAGTCATCCATCGCAAGCCGCTCTACTCGCTTTTCAGACCAGTCAGCGTTTAAACGGCGGATACGGATGTCTGTCCCGCTAAAATCACGATTAGGCTTTTCAGCACCCCGCGATGGGTTGATCTCAATGTCCTCGATCATTTTTGAGGGGTCATCGAAAGCTGACCAGTCTATGTCAATGAGACTGAAATGTTCATCGGTGCTTTGGGCCGTACGGACCGACAGTTCGTCTCCCAAACGCATCGCCGAGAGGCGGCCGATCCCCTTCTCTCCTAGATACGGTGTATCTGACGCCCCATTCGAAATGGCTGCATCGATTTCCTTGCGACGCGACGGCGTGCCGATGACGAGAAAAAGCGAGCTCAGGTCATCTAACGACATTCCAGAGCCAGTATCACTGACGGTGATCGTGTTTAACCCATTGATTCTATCAAGGGCATGGAGGAGACCTTCAAAAGTTCTGGCCTGCTCAATGAGTTCTGCGGCCTGATCCCAAAGCACCCCAGCTTCTGTAACTAATTTACCGGAAATCCAGTTCTTTAGCTCTTCAAAGTCCCAAGTCTCTCCTTCAGGGCCATCTTGAGCTGTCGAAATCACGCGACTGACTTGTGCTTTAGCTTCCTCAAGATCCCTGCGCGGCAAGACAATGTCAAATAAGATAGTTACGCCATCTTTCGATCCAGCATCGATACCATTTTTGATCAGTTCGTAGAATGCGATTGGGTCTGAGCTAATGAGCTCAGACCCTAGTTCCAGAACAGTTCTCGCTGTAACTTTAAACAACTAGCGACCTTTTTTCATTCTGCTTCCGAGTGAAATCTCTCATGCTGATTGTGAGCAAGCCAAGAATTATTTGTGGCAAACAACACAAGAATTTCCTTCAAAGACACCAAAAATCTCGTCGATCGACGGCTCGGAGCGCGCCGACAGTGGGTTGGGGCGCACGGCGCGCATGGCGCGGGCCCGGCGCTTTTCGTAGTCCGCCTTGATCGCCTCTACACGTTCAGGTTTGGCCAGGTCGTCTAGGCTTTCACCATCGCTCCAGGTGAAGGGGGAGCCGTGTTCCTCTGCCGACTTCTCATATGCCCGGGCTTCTTCAAATGCCTTGGGATGCTCTTCCATCAATCGCACCCACTCAATCTTCTGTTGGAAGAAGCAGAAGGTGCATCCGGATCTGGACCGCCAGCGGTAGTATTCTGGCTCGCCGATGTCGGTGTCTTTCAGCAAATCGACCACACCGGCCTTGTCGATGCCGGCGTCTCGCAGAGGGAACCTCACCTTCATGTTTGGATGCTGTGACTTGTAGCCGGCCCGATTGGGTTCATCGGCACGAATTGCGACATAGGAGTGAACCACGACACCCTTATCCAGGTCCTCGCGCAGCCATAGGTTCAACGGTCGCAGCTTTAGCTGCCGGGTACACCAACGGGTTTTGGCCGACGGTAGGAAATGCCCATACTCCGCCAGCCAGAAATCGAAATCCCGATCAGGGTTCAGCCGATTAATCCGCTTGCCAAGGAACCCCTCGAGCCTGTTCAGAAAGTCATAGACCTCTGGTAGCTCCTTCCCTGTGTCAGTGAAGAAATACTCCATGTCGATGTCGGGGTGGTTTTGTCGCATATAGACGGCCAAGGCCGCACTATCGCGGCCGCCCGATATCCCGAGAATGTGTCGTTCGTTGGTCATGCTTCGATCTTGTCCATATTGTCGGTGAGCGCCGCAACAGCCCGAGCGAGAGCCGCCAGCGCGAGCTCATGCCCATGTTCACTTTGGCCAAGATTCCGAATGATCTGGTCCGCAAGCTTGCTTGCAGTCTCTTTTTCGTTTTCGCTGAGTTCGAAACTCTGAAGGATTGGCGGCTGCTTCGGATCGACGCCCACAATGAGAGCGATCGCTTCCGTGTTTGATTTTCGGTCGCGCATCAATGCCACTGCTTCGGCCTGCCTGAAGCGGCGCCCAAGCCTCGCTACCTCAGACAAGGCTCCTTCGCGGTTGCGGTCGGACCAGTCGCGCATGGGCTTCGGTTGCAGAGTTCCGGCCACTGCCTCCAGGCTGCCGGTCCCGGCTTCAATTTCCCCAACACGCGCCGCAAAAGCCTCGAATTTCAGGTCTGAGCTCAACCCCTTAATGGACTCTGCGCGCTCGAGGCTTCCGGCAAAGGTGTCACTCGGAACTCCGATGGATTGCGCCAAAGCATGCCGCAAGTCTTTGGCGAGGCCATCATAGGCCGCCTCGCACTCTTCAATTGCAGCGACGGTCTTTTCGACTAGATCACCTTTGATGTTCAGACCGGGAAGCGTTTCGAAGAGCAGTGTTTCCGGATCGTCTGCGTGCCGAATTGCATCGCGGATCTTGCGGGTCTCGGCAGAGACAAGATTGGTGCGTTTGGCAAAGTCGCTCAACGCCTCGATACGCTGGAAGGCCGCGCTTGCAACGGTAAGTGCGGATGCATCAGACAGGGCCAGCCCTTCCGCAAGCCGGGATAGGAACGCCAGATGATGTTCAGAACGTCCTGCGGGCTTCAGAATGATGGCCGAAGGGTCCTGAAGCATCCTGTCGACAAAGATGTCATCGAGATCCGCCACAAAGCGACCGTCTAGGTAGACAGCATAGGTCTGCCGATTCGCGAGCAAGAATGCGAGCGCCAAAACCGGCATCACGCCGATCTTCATGCCAAAGGGTACGCCCCGCCAGGTCTCATAGACTTCCGCCAGCGACTGCTCCTTTTTCGAGTGCAAGATCTTCCAGGCTGGCTTCAGGGAAGCACCGGTCACGGTCTTATCTGGGTCAGCAAAACCGTAGCCTGACTTGGATTTTCGGTGCAGACCGCTCGGGGCCAGAGTCGTGAGGTAGAGACCGAATGCAGCGGGAAACCCCTCGAAGCCAAGGTTTTTCTGATCCGGGCTTTTCACCATGGCATGGCAAAGAGCTCGAAGAGCGGCCGCAGCACTCGAGGATGGTTTGTCCTTTTGCAGCAGCTCGCTGTGAATAATTGGTGTCGAATGATAGGCAGTGTCAGCCAAGCGCGATGCGGCGGCGGACAGGGAGAGCACAATCTCAGAGTCGTTTGCCCTCAGGATTTGCCATTGGCTCGACAGCATCAGGCGCTGGAGTTCGACGTTCGAGCGATTGCGCAGCAATGCCTCTCGCGCACGGATTCCCCGTCGCGCGATCCTATCTCCAGCTATCTGCGGTACTTGCTTTTGAACTTGAGACAACGCCGCCAGGTCGCCTGCATCTTCGATCAAGCGCTTCCCATCTCCGACCAAGGAGACTGCGCTCACGACGCCCGTACGCCTTAGGATCCGAACAATCTCATCCATCATCGCTTCGATGTCTGGTGAGCGCGCGTCTTGAGGCGCGATAGCCATCACCATGACACCACTCGCGATCGACGCCTTGCGACCTACTGTACGCTTGAACTCATTTGGATCGAATTGCTCCCCCAGGCACTCTACGTGCAGCGCAAAGGTTCGCAGTACGCCGCAATCGAAGTAATGTCGTTTAGCGACAATGTGGTCGAAGCCGGCTTTTGCGGCGACTTGGGAAAGATCTGAAGAGGTGGTCCGACCGCCAAATCTCTCAAGAGCAGCATCGAGGTCAAAATCGCTGCCGGAGAACAGGGCATACCCACCCACTCGCTTCTGGCGAAGCAGAACTCCCCAGTCACATAGCTCGTCGAGCGCCCCTGTGATATCAGAGACGCTGCCCCCCGGAACCGCGATCAAAAGGGCGTCCTGGTCGACGGCCAATCCTGTCCCGTTCTTGAAGATCTCAATGAGCGCGGCCGATTTCGCCAGCGTCACGTGCAGGTCGGCTCCGAGCACGTTCGCTTTCTCGATTGCCTCTAACGCCAGCGTCATTTGCGATCCCAACGGACCAGCCGCAAGAGCAAGACCAAAGTTCGTCTGAAGATAGTCCCAGAGACGATCGGGGCCGAAGGTTTCCCCTGAGGTTGCCGATGTCGACTTCAGGAACTCGCGAAACCCCCCAGGTTCTTCGGATGCCAGGAAACCGAAGATGCTACGCTCGTTCTGACCAAAACTTCGGCGTGTGATACCGCCAAGCAGCAAGGCGCAGATCGGGTTTAGAGGCCACGTCTGCGTAAGCGCCTCGGTCAGCTCCGCTTCGTCCGTCGGTCGATTTGAAGCGACAAATGTAGCCAAGCTTCTAGCCTGCGCTTCCGCTGTGCCAGGGGTATCGTCCGTATCGATTGCCCGCCCGAGCAACCTGACAGTCTCATCACTTGCAGAAAGGAAGGATAAGTCCTGAAACCGCCCCTGGATCTTGGCCCATTCGAGACGGGCGCTCGAAGCGAGCTTGTCCGCGTATGCCTCAAAAGCCTGATGCAAGATTCCGATTACAACGAAGCGACCCTCGCTCCTGGCACTTATTTCAGCCAGATCCTGCAGGAGGTGCGCATCGTGGTCCTTATCGGCCGCGGCTTCGAGGAACTTTCCCAGTTCATCCAGAACCAGAACAATTGGCCCCTGCCTGGCGTGTTCAGATATGTCCTGGACGAGTTGGCCATCGCTCTTGGTCGCGCGTTCCTTTCTTGCGCGGGTCCACCTGTATCGCTCTGCGATTTTCTCGGCGACGGCTTGTCTCAGGCTAACACGACTTCCAGTAACCGGAATAACGGTCCAATCGCCCAAGTTGGGATCGAAGGCCTTCGCAATGGCCTTTGACAGCTTCGGCCCGGCGATCTTTCGTGCGAGTGCCTTTCCTTCCTTAGAACCGGCAACGAGGTTACCCAAAAGCAGTGCTGTACTCGACTTGCCGCCGCCGTAGGGTCCGGTCCAGGTAAAGGCGCTTTGCGCCCCCTCCGATAGCGATGCGGCCATCGCGAGGAGCGATTTTTCGGTACTGGCCTGGAGAACATAGCCTTGAAGGGGCGGCGTCCCGGTCAGGTCCATGTCGATCCGTGCACTTCGCACGAACCGGCCGTTTAGTCTGACTTTGTCTGAGAGCGTTTCAGGCGCCATATCATGCAGCCTTTCCGTGGCGCGCGATCTCGCCAAATGCGCTTTTCAACAGAACATCCGGGTCAGGACGCCGATTGCGTTGGACTTGTCGCAGGCCAGCCGTATCGGTCCAGACGAAGGCACCACCAGTGCTTTCGTCGATCCGCATCAGCCGCTCGATGACGCTGTCTTCATCCATCTTGAACACCCGGCCGGGACTGCCGGCGTCGTGGCAGATCAATTCTGCGGCGAGCGTCGCGCGGTTGTCGTGCGCCCGAGTCCAGTAGGCATCCAATGCGTAGGCGAAGAGAGCGTCGTGAAGGTTCGGCTTTGGACCAACCGAGAATTCGAACCATCCGCTCGAGCCAGTTTCCTGAATCAATGCCAGTTCAGCCAGCAAGGGTTCCGCAGCGTCATCCATCGCCCCGCTCGGTCGGCTGCAGTAGCTCCGCAGAAAGACCGTGACGTCGTTCTGGATGGTCTTGTGAGCACCACGCCATCCCTTTTGCTCGATCAACTTCTCGATGGCATCTACCAAATCCGTCGATCGAAACTCATGGCCAAATAACCCGTTGAAACAATAGTAGAAAGTTGTGGTGTGTTCCGGTACCGATGCAAGCTTCCAATGGATGAGCCACAGTGAGGTTGGATGCTCCAGAAAAGGGTCAAATCCGTTCTCGCCGAAGAGCAGGTCACCCAAATCGTCGGGCTTTAGCTCCTTGCCGTCGAGTTGGATTACTTCCGCGGCTTGCGCCCAAAATCGCATCGAAACAGCCATGTTTCGGCCAACGCCGAACCGGGAGATGGCTTCGTCGTCCTTGAATACCGTCAGCGGGGCGCCGCCCCGAACCGCGTCATATGCTTTGCGCAACCAAAGGATGCGCAGCGGGAATGTTTCGTGCCCGGCGAATTGCGGTTTGCCGGACCAATTGTCAAATACATCGGCCATAAGCCTATGCTACTGGTGAAGCTCACCAGTAGCAAGGAGGACTTTCTCCACTGCGCCGGCCATGATCGCCATCGCCGAGCCAATATCGTCTTCAGAAAGCCACCACCCGACACCTATGCGCAGGAAGCGTTTCTGCTCATCATGAGTGAGATGCAGCGCGGAAAGAACCGGTGAAGGCTGCAAAGAACCGGAATGGCAGGCAGACGCGTTCGAAAGACATACTTTGGTGTTCAGACTGTCGATCAGATCTGAGCTCGCCGGCGTGTCGATAATGAATGCGGCGGCTCCGGGAACCGCCGGACTTGATGGGAAAAGCCGCTCCACTCGCAATCCGTCGCCGGAGAGTTGCTCCTCGAAAAAAGAAATCAGGCGCATACTGTGGACGGTCTCACGTGCCATGTTCTGAAGCGATATCTCCGCTGCACGGCCCATCGCCGCGACCAACGCGGCCGGTTGCGTTCCGCTCAGATGTTCTTCCAAGGGTCTTGCGGATGTCAGCTCGGATGGCTTTGGGGCGTTCGCGGCAACAAACAGCGCACCGACCCCCTGTGGTCCCCCGAATTTGTGGGCCGACAGGCTGAGGTAGTCGGCGCCGAGATCGAATACGTCGATGGGATACTTGCCCGCTGCCTGTGCAGCATCGACATGCATGAGCGCACCGACTGTATGCGCCATTTCACTTATCTTTTCAATTGGTTGGATCACACCTGTCAAATTACTTGCAAGCATCGTGCTGACGAGCAGTGTGGTTTCGCCTAATAGAGCTTCCAAACTTTCCAGGCAAATCGAACCACTTGCTCCGACAGGACACACCAGAACCTCGAAGCCCAGCTCGCGCAGCGCTTCTGCAGGACGCCGAACCGCGTCGTGTTCCAGCGCGGACAGAATGATTTTGTTTCTACTTGGAACCTGACCCGCAAGGGTGCGCGCAGCCCCTATGATCGCGAGCGCATTTGCCTCCGTAGCGCCGGAGGTTATGAAAATCTCGTTCGGCGCAGCGCCGATGAGATCAGCGACCGCCCTTCTTCCTTTTTCGTAGAGACTGTTGGCCTGCCAGCCGGCAACGTGATTGGAGTTCGCATTTCCGGGTTGGGCCAGTGCTTCTATGAGTGCGTCTTTGGCTTCCGGACGCATTGGCCAGCTCGCCAGGCCATCAAGGTAATACATCAATGCTCTGATTGCCTCCTTCGATTGCCGGTTAGCGTTTGTGAATTGTAGGAACGGGTGCGCCCGACCAGACAAAATCCCAAGTAGCGCCTTGTCGGATGTTCTGTACGAGATGGGGCCGCAGGGCCACCAGACATTGACCGGATGCTTGGCGAGCCGAAGGGTAGAGGATGCCGTTGCCGCCGGAAGCAAGGATATCACGCGCCAGGACCTGACCTGCCGGATATGCAAGAGCCGGATCTGGACTCAGAACGGCATCCTTCGTTTCAGGGTCGATGACATGAAGCTGAGAGGTGAACCCTGCAAAGAGCTCCCTGTAGGACGTCGTGTTCTCGAAGATACCGGTCGCTTCAAGCTCCTGCGTAAGATGCCAGGATACCTCGGCCTGCGCGGTCTCCACCGCAAGGTCGCCGTATGACGCGTACCACGCACCTCGCTCGGGCCCGTTGAATCTGTTGCCCGTGGAGCGCGTGTAGCAGAAAGCAGCGTTGACCAAAGTCCAACCGTACCCGGCGGCCTCAGTGAGAAGTTCACCGGGGTGAAGTCCGCCGGGAATTGGTAGGGCGATGGTTTGCCGTGCGGATGTCATCCCCTCGATTTCTTCCAGAATTGCCAGATCTTCCTCGCCGTCCGCCAACGGTGCCATGGCGGGTTCGTCGATATAGGCGGTGGAAATCAGCCTGACGGTCTTGGGGTCCGTGAACTCAACCGAATTCAGATCGGCTGCTCTGATCACACCCCACCCCGGAGCGCATCGATATGTTGTCGCACTTTCATCATGGCCGGAATGCCTCCCTCACACATGATCTGAACGGGGGTCTTCCCGTTGAAGCCAGGTCCCGCGTTTACGGTCTTCGGCCATCCGAAGGTAAGCGGCCCGTTAAACAGCAGCCTCAACCCCTTGTAGAGCCCAATCAGCAAGCTGGCGCGGGTCACCTTGTCCTGATCCAAAATACCCTTGTAGGTGCCAGCCTTCATGCGACCCCAAGTTGCGCCCGGAACATCGAACAAGGTTGCAGCCTCAGCGTTCGATAATCCCCAGGCATCTGCTGCTCTCACAACGCCCTTGATGATCGCAGCGATCTTGTCCTGTTGATCGATCGGCTGAACATATGTCTGCTGCGGGGTTGTTTGGATCGGTTCAAGCATGGGTTTCTCCATATGATTGGATTTTATACATCATATGATCCGCTCTGTCAACTGCAAAGGCACCTCGCCTACTGGCGTTGTCTCTCGGGTGACGGCCTGTGCTTAGTACAATCAACTGTTGAGCCCTTCATTCAGCTCCAGCTCCGGAAGATCCCTCAGACTCTGCAGATCGAACGTCACCAGGAACGTCTCCGTCGTCACGAAGGTATGCGGCGCCCCGGGTCGCGGCGAACGGGGCCCGCTGGCGATCAGGTCCTTGTACCGCAGCCGGGCCAGCAGATCGCGGCTGACTTCCTTGCCGAAGATGTCGGCGAGGCCGGCCCGGTCGATCGGCTGATGATAGGCGATGGCGCAGAGCACGCCCATCTCCATCTCGGTGAAAGACAGCGACTGCTCCCCGAGATCGGCTGCCGCCTTGATCGCGTCGGCGAACTGGGCCTTGGTCCGGAACATCCAGCCACCCGCCACCTGCGCGAGTTCATAGGGGCGGCCTCCCAGCTCGGCCTGAATATCCTCAATCAGCATCTCCACCGAGGCCCCCTGCCCGACCACGCGCGCAAGATCCTCACGGCCGACCGGCGAGGCACTCGCGAACAGCACTGCCTCGATCCGCCCCATCCATTCGCGCCAGCGCAGCTCCTGCGGCAGGTCGTCGAGCTCCCGGTCAAAGACGGCGCCACCCTCCTCTGCCGGTTTCCGCTTCCTGGTCGCGACTGTCATGGCGCGATCCCATAGATCCGGAACGTCGGCCGCCCGGTCAGCTCTCGCGCAACACCCAGCTCGACCAACCGGTCGCAGAACCGCCGCGCGGCGCGATCGGTCATCGGAATGTTGGTCCCGCGAATGCGCGGCGACAGCATCGAGGCCGGGGCCACGGCATCCTCGGTCAGGAACAGCTCGACCGCGGCGTTCGATCCTTTTGCTCGCAGTTTCGGTGCTACGGACCGAAGTGCCTCGGCTCGGCGGGCCAGATCGCGCGCCACCCGGATTGTCTCCTCGATGCACTGCAGAATCCGGGCGTGAACCGCCAGCTCGGCCCCCTGCCCGTTCGCGGCCAGATCGCGCAACATGGCCTTGGTGAGATTCTGCGCCGAAACCGGCAGCACATTCTTCCAGTTCAGCGCCCGCGCCAGGACGATATCCGAGAGCAGGCAGGCGACCCGTTCCGCTCGGTCGTCGACGTCGAGCACGGCTCGTAGGACGGCCACGCAGCCAGCTAATGGCCCACGAATCCGAGCCTGCTCCAAACCCGCATCGAGCCAAACACCCACCTCGCCCCCATACTCCGCTCCAACCAAGTCAGCGAACTCACCCGTCCCGCCTGGGCGCACCCGCGCACTCTCGCGCCAGAATGCCAGGAGATCGCCATCCGGACCTCGCGCCTCGCCCGGCGGGGTCAAGTGGTAGGCGTCGCGGATATCCGCTTCCCGTGCCAGCCGCCCTTCCAGTTTCGAGGTGGCGGTTGCGGCTCTTAGAGCCAGCCGGTTGGCCAGCAGCTTCACCGGCACACCATGCCGCGGATCGGAAGCCAGCTGGTCGAGCACCATCAGCGCCGCCCCCGACCGAAAGGCCACAGTTTCAACGGTTTCTGCACGTCCGGAGGTGACCCAGGCGGGAAGCTGCGGTAGGGTGCTCAGGTCGTCAGAGATGGTGGCGGGCTGATATGTCATGCCACAACCCTAATCTCCCACGGCGCTTTCTGCCAGAAAATAGCGATCTAACCGCCCCGCCTTGCCGCGCGCAATTATGTCCAATAAGTTTGCATTATCAGACATAAAAATGATATGCGTAGAAACATGGTCTTCAGCTCATGTTTCATCACGGGACTCGCCCGAAATCGGCCCTCTCGGCGAGCTCGTTCGTATTTCATTGGTGGACAAGGCTTTAGCTCAAACACTGGACTCCTGACGAAATGCCAAACCAGGTTGAAGCGGACCAAATTCGAGTCGGGGTTCGTGAGACTGGCGGTGGTTCGGACGCGTCCTGGCATTTTGGCATGCTCTCTCGTCGACCTGCGCGAACCCATGTCTGGCCGAAGGCCTTCAGCTCAACGGGAGAGGTTCTACTATGAGGGAGGATGACGATCGGATTACCTTGCCCGTACATGTCGCCGGTTCCGGCACGCTCGATCGCCTGGTCGACACCGCTCGAGACTACGCCAAAGCCTCGACGGCCGAGAACACGAACAAGGCCTATGCCGCCGACTGGAAGCACTTCGCGCGTTGGTGCAGGCAGAAGGGTACGCAGCCCTTACCGCCGTCTTCAGAGATGATCGGCTTGTATCTGGCCGACCTGGCCGCGCCGACCAACGGGTCCCCTGCCCTCTCGGTCAGCACCATCGAGCGTCGCCTCTCAGGTCTGGCATGGAACTATGCGCAACGGGGGTTCACTCTCGATCGCAAGAACCGCCACATTGCTTCGGTCCTGGCTGGGATCAAGCGCAAGCACGCGCGCCCGCCGGTGCAGAAGGAAGCGATCCAGGACGAGGACATCCTCGCAATAGTTGCCACCCTGTCCTACGATCTTCGCGGGCTACGAGATCGTGCGATCCTGTTGCTCGGCTACGCTGGAGGTCTGCGCCGCTCGGAAATCGTGAGCCTCGATGTACATAAAGATGACACGCCAGAGTCCGGCGGATGGATTGAGATCATGGAGAAAGGCGCCCTCCTGACCCTCAATGCGAAGACAGGTTGGCGCGAGGTCGAGATTGGCCGCGGCTCTAAGGATCAGACCTGCCCAGTGCATGCTCTCGAGCAATGGCTGCACTTTGCGAAGATCGACTTCGGCCCTGTCTTTGTAGGGACCTCGCGCGATGGCAAGCGCGCCCTCGATACACGGCTCAACGACAAGCATGTGGCCCGGCTGATCAAGCGCACAGTCCTAGACGCCGGCATCCGCTCCGAACTGCCCGAAAAGGACCGCCTGGCGCTGTTTTCTGGCCACTCGCTGCGCGCCGGCCTCGCCAGTTCGGCTGAGGTCGACGAACGCTATGTCCAAAAGCAGCTGGGGCACGCCTCGGCCGAGATGACCCGCCGCTACCAGCGCCGTCGCGACCGGTTCCGCGTGAACCTGACCAAGGCCGCTGGTCTCTGACCCCCTGCCCCATCACGCCGCCTGCCCGCTGAGCCTGCCATAGAAGCTGCGCTCGAGATGCAGCTCCCCTGCCCCGGCTTTTTCGACCATGCCGCGCAGATAGCCGCCCGGCGAGGAAACTTCGCCGGCGCAATGCTTCTCGAAGACGAGCGCGAGCGCCGCTGTCGCCACCTGTTTGCCCAGCCGGTCCTGTGCCACGTTCCAGGCATGCTCGGACACCCCAATCATCGGCCTGAGTTGACCTGCAACCCGGTGAAGATCGCCCCAATCTTTCAGGAACCCGTCCATATTGCGCGCCCAGGATGCGAATTCCGGGCAGGCCTGCATGACAGTAGGCAGATCCAGCGCCGCGCGCTTCTTGCGCACCTCGGCAACCCACTCTTCCAGCTCCCCATCAACCTGATCTTCGGGTTGAGCATTGGGCACCACGGCCGTGACTTCCTCATTTTCTGAGGAATTACGGATTACAGGATTAAGTTGAGTTGTAACTAGTATATGAGGGTCAGAAATGACCTCCCTGGGGTTCATTTTTTGAGTCTTCTCAGAGGCTTGTTCCTTGGTTTTGGGCCTGTTTTCCACAGACTCGACCACCTGAGTTACCTTGAGATAGGCAGCTTCGACGCGTTCCTGAAGTTCCTTGAACCACGTCAGCAGCCGAGCAAGTTGCTCGGAAGCTTCATGGCGACGAGGAAGCCGGTCCAGAAGCTCCTCGAAGAGCCTCGTGAACTGCGTCCAGGGACCGCGCAGCGCGCTGCTGACGGCCGCCTCGATCCGAGCGCGGATCATACGTCGTGCAACTGTGATCTGGCGCTTCAGGCGCTGACAGAGCTCGCGCTCGGCCTGCAAATCGGCATAGAGCTCCTCGAACTCTTCGACACGGGCTGAAAGCGGCGACAGATCGAAGCCATAGGCCTCGACAATGCGCCCCTCGGCGTCCCTGCGGCCCCACCGCTTGCCGTTTGGGCTGTCCTGGAAGGAGATCACCCCGATCTCAGCCAGGCGCCGCGCATGGCGCTTAAGCGCCGAAAGCGAGAACCCCGTCTGCTCCATCAGATAGGCGTTCGACGCCCAGACGATCGGACGCTGCCCCTCCTCCCAGTCCTGGGCCTGGGTAAAGGCCCCGAGCGTGTCGAGGAGCAACATGTCTCCGGCCTTGAGGCCAATGTAGGCGCCCACGCGCTTCAGAGCCACGAAGGCACGCGTTTTGGGTACTCCTACCTGTTCACCGGCTTGTGCAAGCTGCTCTGCGGCAGCGAGACCCGCGGAGGCTTTACGCCAGCCTGAGGGTTGCCATGCGATGGGCATATCTCTCTCGTGCTGAGGTATACCTACCTCAGTTGCTCCAGACGGAGCATCCCTGAATTTTTCCATGTTTTGTCAGCAGACAAAGAAATCCCGTTCGCTCAGAAGCGTTTTCTCTTGTGTGGCGATTCGGTGGCTGCTAGATTCTAGGTGTCTAATCTAAGAATTGCGCTCTGCGCAGCAGCCCTCGAAGCTTCGGTTTCGGGGGTTTTCTTCGTTTACCTTTCCTCCTTTCTGCTCGTCCTCACTTGTCATCCTCCGAGTTTACATCTGTAAATTCGGCGTAGGATCTCTTGATGATGTCCTCAAGATTGCTCTCAAGCCAGTTTGCGAACTCAGCACTTGTGCCGGACTTCTTCACCGAAAGAGACACGCTCCCTCGGCCTGCTTTAATGACGACACCGTCCATCGGCGTAATCTCATGAGGACCGCTGGACGCTTTCGTTCCGCGCTTGCTTGCTTCCTTGATCAGCGCTTCCAACCGTTCATCAGACGTCAAGGAGGCGCTGATCTTGGTCAGCAGGTCGAGCGCGACTTTCTCGGTGAGCTTCCGTTCGAGGAATAGCTCGGCAAGGTCGGTCCACCTCGGCCTGCCGGATTTGGGTGCCGCACCTATCAGGTCGCCCACTCGGGATGGGACATTTTGCGTTACCTTGGTAAGGTGCGAATGCCCTGAGGCCGAAAGATTCAAAACCTGGCGCACTCTCGCGCTTTCGTGACCCGCGGTTTGGATCGCTTCTGCAAAGCGAGCCTTCTCATAGAACGAAAGGTTGCGACGTGCCGCATTTTCCAGCCCTTTGGCCAACAACGCCGTTGCGTCGTCGACATCCTGAACGTTTGCACGCACCTTGATGCCGAGCTCCTGGCACGCCTTCAGACGGCGGCGGCCATAGATCGCTTCGAAGCGCCCCTCGGCAGCCTTGGATCGCCGAACGAGGATTGGGACCTGCTGACCGCCTTCGCGGATGCTATTCTTGAGAGCCTCAAAACCCTCATCGTCATCCTCGGCGTTTACAGCTGTAAACTCGTCCAATCGATCCTTCGGCCCCCAATCATCGATCAGGCCGGGATCGATCTCACGGATAGACGCCAGTGACCCCTGAAGAGCTCCTAATGCTGGTGCACTTGTCTTGGGGGTCTTCTCAGTCGAAGTGCTGCTGGAACGCGCGATGGTGTTCGCGATCCCCGACATATCTCGAAGCGACTTCCTTGCCATTACTTGCGCCCCCATGATTGGTGGATCATGACTTCCACTTCGTGGCCAACGGCATCCATCGAACCTTTTGCGCGATCGTAGGTCGCGCGGGTCATCTCAGAGCGCACGACTTCATAGATGGATTGTTTGAGCATGGTCGCATCACTGATTGCTGTACTCTTGAGAGCGGTCGCCGACATGACGCGATCTTGGAATAGCGCACGCATAAACGAGGTCAGCTGTTGTGAGGGCACATCCGTTGGCTCGTCCCGCGTGATCAGGAACTTGAAGTGATCATACTGTAGAGTCGCGCCGGCGTCCTCGATCACCCCCATGTACGCACCCGCAAGTTCGAGGAACTGTGCGGTCGAGGAAACATCCAACATCGAAGGCGTCAACGGGACGATCAGCGAACTCGCTGCGGCCATTCCAGCAATCGTCAAAAAGCCCAGCTGTGGTGGGCTGTCCATCAGGACGAGGTCGAAATCACCCTCGACCTGGGACAATGCGTTTCGGATGCGGGTAAAGAACGGTTGGTCAGGGTTCGAATGGACGGCAGATTCAGTCTCGAATTCTGACAGCATGAGGCGCGACGGCGCAATCGAAAGCCCCGGGAAGTAGGTGGGAACGACGACATCGGCCATGCTTACTGGATCGTCATAGCGGATCGCGTCATAGACAGTTAGCCCATCAAACTCGATTTCCGGGCTGATGCCGCACATGGATGTGAGAGACCCCTGGGGATCCAGATCAACGACCAACACGCGGTAGCCGCGAAGCGCAAAATAGTGCGCAAGATGGATACTCGTGGTGCTCTTGCTCGACCCGCCTTTGAAGTTCATCAACTGCCAAACTTGCAGCGTCTCGTCACCAGACCGTCGAGGCAGATAGCGCCCTTTCTTGCGAGACGACTTCTCTAGAATCTCGCGCGCATCCCATACCTCTTGGGCCGTGTAAAAGCGCCGCCCTCCACGAACATCTTCGGGCTCTGGGATGGTCCCCTCTGAGTGCAGCTTTCGCATGAACTGACCGGAGACCCCGAGGAGTTCTGCAGCCTCAGGTGCGGAAAAAGACCGTAGCGTTTTCGTGCAATCTGGGGCAAAAGCCGAAAGAAGATGTTCCCGGATGGCGGCATTCAACCGCTCGGAAATATCTGTCGCGAGCGCTGAAGGCTTCTCGTTTGCCAGTGGTGTCACAGGAATCATCTAGTTGCCCCAAAATCGAAAATATGGCCTTTTTCGCGCCACTTGGGGATAAGAGCCGTGATTCACGGCGCTAAGTCAAGATTTTTCCGCTATATAGTGTCTATTGAGGCGGGAAGAGACTATATGCGCGGACAGCGCTTCCTTCGGAATTTACAGCTGTAAACGGGCTGGCAGAGGAGAACCTCTGCCAGCCCTTGACTTAGGCTGCGTCTTTCGGGCCCCAAGGGATGACGGCCTGCAGGGACAGATCGTCCTGGTTCGCGGCCTTGCCGAGGTTGGCGTTGAAGCCGTGGTCGCGGATGGTCAGCGAGTAGTAGTCGGCGCCGGTCTCCTTGTTCTGCTTCTTCCAGATGCCGCCGGACTCGACCAGTTTGCCGCGCGGGGAGCGACCAAGGACATTTGATGCAGTTCGTGGTCATTGCTCTTCTCCTTGTTTGCGTTGCAATGATGGTCACCTTGCAGCTGGCCAAGGCCCGGCCACACCGAAGGCGAAGCGCAGCGGAGAGGGGCAGGCGCCGGTCTTTTTGGTGCGCGAGGAATGACCCGCAGGGTCAGGGGAAAAAGATCGGCGACAACCTTTGTGGACAGGCCGACAGCTGCGACCAGCATGTCATGCAACTCAGACAAAGGGAGAAGTGCGGTGGCCGCGAAGGAAACTGGGTGATCAGCCGAGGGAGATGCCACAAGGGTATTGGCTCCTTTCTAACTCACCGAAGATGAGACATAGTCCAGACCTCAAAGTCGCATCCCCAGGATCACTAACGTGCCGATAGTCTTCGCTGAAGCGCCCACGATGCGGAGGAGTGCTCGAGGCGAACAGAGCTTGGAACGAAAGGCCGGGTCGTCACGAGACACCGCAACCATCCAATAGCCCTAATAGACAGCCCGGCTGGTTGGTTCGGTCAGAATATGGGACAGGACATTTGACCAAGGGCCGCCGCTACCAACAGGCGGGACATAGTCTCTAGCTCCGGCAAGCGTCGCCGACTTGCCCTTCCAGTGCTCATGCTATACGTCATTGACACATACACCGCCGAAACCTATATGGGACAAGAGATGACACGATTGCAAACAGTGGTCGAACTGCCCGAATTCCAGAGGCGCGCCAAGGCAATCACGTCGGACCAAGAGCGAGAGGCCGCGATCGACTTCATCGCCGCCAATCCGGAAGCTGGCGTCTCTCTTGGCGGCGGACTTCGGAAGGTCCGCATCCCGAGAGAGGGGGGCGGAAAGAGCGGCGGCTTCAGGACGGTGTATGTCTTTGGCGGGACCCATATGCCGATTTTCCTCATTACGGTCTTTGCCAAGAATGAGAAAGCCAACCTGTCGAAGTCTGAGCAGGCCGCGGCGGTAGAGATTAGCAAGGCGCTTGTCGCGAAATATGGAGACGCAACATGAGTGCATTCGAATCCATCACCAAGGGGCTGGAAGAGGCGCTGGCCTTCGCAGATGGCGAATTGGCCGGCGCGAAGGTCCATGAAGTTTCCGTTGCTGAGGTCGATGTCGCCGAAGTTCGGCAACGGACTGGCCTGTCCCAGGCGGAGTTCGCCAAGAGCATTGGCGTCGCGAAAGGCACGCTGCTGAACTGGGAACACGGGCGCCGACACCCGACAGGCCCGGCACAGGTTCTGCTGGCACTGATCGCAAAGAAGCCTTCTGTCGTGCAGGATCTATTACGCGGCACGTGAACCGGGGCCTAAGCCCCGATCCTCTTGATGCGGATCCCGAGCTTGCGGGCTTTATCGACGATGTTCTCGGTGATGCCAGAACCGGGGGTGGCGATCAGACCCTGCGGCATGGTCTCGAGCATCTTGTCGTTGCGCTTGAAAGGAGCGGCTTTGCCGTGGCTCTTCCAGTCGGGTTTGAAGACCACCTGGGTGACACCTCGGGTATCTGCCCAGCGGGCCGCGATCATTTCTGCACCTTTGGGCGTGCCGCCGTGCAGCAGCACCATGTCGGGATACTTGGCGTGCGTGGCGTCGAGGACGGACCAGATCAGATCGTAGGCCTGATAGTCCCCGCCCGAGAAAGCAATCCGCGTGCCTTCGGGGCAGTGCACCTCGGTCTCCTTGCGGCGTTTGGCCGAAAGATAGGCCCGGCTGTCCACCACGGCAGAGGTCAAACCGCGATGCGAGACCTTGGATCCGGTGCGGGGCAGCCAGGGCGAACCGGTGGCGGCCGAGAAATGATCCACGGCCAGATCGCGCTTCTGCTCGAAAGCGTCGCGATGGTCCCAGAGTTAGAGCCCGATCAACTGGAGGCGCTCGAGCTCAACCGAGGCGACCTCGGAGCCGTCCTGGATGGCGAGACTTTCCCGGACCTCGAATTCGTTGTCGTCGAGAAGTTTCTGGATATGGGTCAGCCGGCGATGGAAAATCGAGGTGAGGGACCAGAGCATCTCTTCGAGATTGTCTTCCAACTGGCTGCCGGTGAGGAGGCCGATGGTGGTGTCAAAGAGCGTCGCGATGGCGAGGTCGACCTCGTCGGGCTGGGGCAGGGGGCGATGATCGGTCTCGTCGGCCCCGGACGTTGCACCGTGAAGTGCGAGGTAGTCGAGGATGGCGGAGGTCAGCCGGTGTCCTCTTGGATGTCTGTCTGATGGGGCATTGTCTGGTTCCTCTGTTTGATCTGACCCGATTTGGATGGGGCGATAACAGGACCGGCCGCGACCGGGCCGCATCCGTCAGGATCGGAGCGCAGCGGAGAATGCGCCGCGAGCCGGAAAATTGATGGTGTGGACACCCTCCACCCCCAACTTCACCCTTGGGGAGAAATCCGAGGGCAAAGGAGGAAAGAATGTCCGGACTGATAATTTGGCGTAGATATCGCGAAACGGTTTTTCCAAGTGCACGTGATCGACGGGAGCGACCATGTGCTTACGAACAGAAAGCTGCGACGATCCGAGTTTCTGGCTTTCTTCGAAAATCTGCCACCCAGCTTGATAGGCATGGAATCTTGCGGCGCAGCTCATCACTGGACCCGAAAGCTGATCTCCTTGGGACATGAGGTCAAATTGATGACCCCGCAATACGTGAAGCCTTACGTAAAATGCGGTAAGAATGACGCCGTTGATGCCGAGGCGATCTGCGAAGCGGTCACGCGCCCGACCATGCGTTTCGTCGCGGTGAAATCGGTCGATCAGCAATCGGTTCTTATGATCCACCGGACCCGGTCCTTGTTGATCCGTCAGCGGACCATGCTGGTAAATGCCCCGCGCGGCCATCTGGCCGAACTTGGCATTGTCGCCCCTGTGGGGATTGAGCGGGTCGGCGAGCTGGTCGACCGTGTCCTCGGACACCAAGGCGACCGGCTTGCTGTCCCGCCGCTTGTTCGATCCATCGTCGAGACCTACGCCCGGCAGATCATGATCGTCACGGACGAGGTCAAGGAGCCTGAGAAACAGCTCAGAGACTGGCATCGAACAAGTGAAGCCAGCCGCAGGCTGGCGACAATCCCCGGCATAGGGCAGATCATTGCCACGGCCCTGGCCGCGACCGTCGCGAACCCGGATGCCTTTCCATCCGGCCGTTCCTTTGCTGCTTGGCTGGGCCTGACGCCCAGATCGAACTCCTCAGGTGGGAAAGAACGCAACGGGAGGATCACGAAAGCCGGTGACAGGACCCTAAGGACGCTGCTGGTTCTCGGTGCGAACTCTGTCATCAGAAGGGTGACTTCAGGTCGGGAAACGCCGCTCTATGGCTGGGTGAAACGCCTGATCGATACTGGCAAGCCACCGCGGCTGGTAACCGTAGCTCTGGCCAATAAGATCGCGAGGATCGCCTGGGCAGTCATGACTGGGAAGGCAGAGTACAAACCTGAGAAGGCGGCGCTCACCTTTTAAGCAAGGCGAGAAACACAGAGATCGGGAGAGCGTGCACTTCGAATGATGAAAACCGGTGCAAGCCGGAGATCAGGAAAATCCGTTCGCGAGACCGCATTGTAATATGCGTAAAATTGATAGGAACCATGATCAGCGGACTTCATCAGGGCCAGCGGCTACTGCCGCGACGAAAGGCCGGACACATGAGCGCGCTGAACCGGAAATCGGATTTCGAAAAAATGCTTGACCGACGGGTGTCCACACATGGTCCCGCGAGGAATGAGCCGAAGGCTCAGGGGAATCTTCCGGGTAGCTGCGCATTGCTGCCCGGGCGAGGGGCCCCTCTTTCAGCTTTCCTGGGCCCCGACCCGCTGGTCCACCGCTCCCCTCTTCCAAACGGGATCAGATTGAACCGGCGGAACCTCTGCCCAGTCAGGCATCTTCGAGAAGGTTAGCGGTCACCCGCCCTCGATCGCCTGACCTTGCTTCTTCATGGCCGTGAGCAAGGACCGACGCAGCGCATCCTTGCCGCATACCCGCAGATCGTCGTTGAAATCTCCCATGTTGGGCACGAAATTACAAGAGGCAATTCCAAACGATTCCCGTTGGTTACGCATCTAAGTGATGCGTTGCGTCCAGCTTCGTCATTGTCCCCGGCGATCCTGATTCGCTTGATCCCCGGCGGCGGAAAGAAGAGGCCGAAATGGGTGACGGTGACAAAGGAGGCGAGATCGAAATCCTGGAGAACGGTGCCAACCGAGAGGGTGTTCTCGAGCCATTCGCCGACGATGAGATCGGAGCGGTCCGTGCCGGACCAGAAACGGATGGCATGGCCGTGAAGCTGCCCGAGGATCCGTTTCGGGCTCTCGATTTCGGCCAAACCGCCGGTGGACGGGTCAAGACAGGCTCTTGCGCATCCGGTGATCTGGCCCCGATGTTCGGTGATCTTCGCGAGCAGGGCAGGGGCCCTTTGCGGCGGATCGGGGTCGCCCTCGCCCTGCCGCAGGAAGATCCGCGGGTGATAGCGCAGGGCCGGACCGAAGCGCGAGATGCCGCGCCCCTGTAGATAGGTGGCAGCCAGTGTGCCAAGCACCGGCTTGCCAGCGTCAAAGAGTTTGCGCGCCCGCGCGATGCGCTTGCTCGAGGTGGCATCTGGTTGCTCACGTGTTTGGGTGTATCGCGGCACGGCAGGGCAGGGGGCCTCGCCGTAGAAAGACCGGGCCTCCCTCAGCGTCTCTTTGAGCGTGACCGAACCAAGCCGTTCATGCAGCAGGTCGATCAGGTCGCCATATTCACCCGTCGCGTAATCGGTTCAGGACCCGGCCTTACGCCCGCCTTCCGCCTGCAGTCGGATGGCGAGACTCTGCCCCTTCGCTCCCGAGGTGTCGCCAACCTGCCAATAATTGCCCTGCTTGCGTCCCTAGAGGAAATACTGGCGGCAGAAACTCTCGGCCCGATCAGCCAGATCGGCCGAGAGGTCTGCGATGCTGCGCCGCGCGCTCATGCGGCGACATCCGAGGCGCTGGCGCCAACCGGATGTTCGGCGAGGACCCTCGTCAGCGCGTCAATGCCGTTCACCGGGATGAACACCCGCGTCTTCCACTGGATCACCTCGGTGAAACACCCAATGGCCTTCAGACTGGGCAGGGCCGCGCCCGACGCGCCGATCAACTCGAGCCTCGGCTAGCCCATGACCAACGACCGGCTCAGCTGGTAGCCGCCGAGCAGGCTCAAGGTCGTCCTGGCCTCCATCACCGCGGCGAAGACCTCCTGGGGCGTCATCTCGATCTGACAATCGAGGCCAAGGCGCGCATAGACGTTCAAGAGCTGTTCCTGGCTGACCAAGCGACCGATGGCGCGCTCGCCGTCCTCGGTCTGCAGGCGATAGATGCGCATGTTGTCGGCGGGCAGCCGGTCCCAGATCGGCAGCAGCAATCCGCAGATCAGCGTGATCTTCGATGTAGTGAACGCCGGCACCGCCTCGACCTCGGCCTGCCAAATGTGCTCGAACATCGCAACATCGGTCTCTTCCCAGTGCGACTTCGAGGGTGTTGTCACGTTAAGCATTGTGCGGTTGCTCACTGCAATGTTTGGAAAGCGGCGAGGGGCAGGAGGCCGATTATGTGAGCGTGGCGACGGGGTCGAGCTATGCCCGCCGGTTCAAGCCCTTGACCGCATCGGTCTGCGATTTCCGGGTCGAGATCGCCGCAGCGCATCCGGCAAGTCGGTGTCATTGATGGCCGGGTCGGATGCAGTGGTGTCGGGGATTTCCGACAAGCTTTCGCGGGCACTTATTCCGGTGCTTGCCGCGCTTGGGATCGAGACCCGCCTTGACGTGCTGGCCGGGGGTCTGACACGGACGGACCGGCCCTTTGCCGGGACGCTTTCCAAGGAGGGAGCGCCCATTGCCGCCGATCTTGTCATTCCGACGCTTGACGCGAGGCCCGTCTTTCCGCCGGTTGCCGATGCGACCGCCAGCGCGTTGGGCCAGACGCTTGGCGCGCTGGCCACCTACAAGCCTTCGGACAAGCCGTTCCTGCTGGTCCCGATCGGTCCGCGCGGCGGGTCGAGCGTGTTGCCGCTGGGTCGGGGCGGCTGGGTTGCCGGACCGGCGATGACGCGGCGGATCAAGGGACGGGACCTGTTCCTGACCAGCACCCGCGCGGATCTGGGATACGGCAAGGGGTAACGCCCCGGTCGGGCCGTCGTCAAACGCTTGTCCATGATCCCGTCCCCTGTAATGTTGATGTGACAACAATATGGGGGGGGAGGGGGGAGAGGATGCAGGGTGAGGCTGCACGGGAAGAGGTTTGCGACGTTCTGGTGATCGGGGCGGGGGCGGGCGGCATGTCCGCAGCGATTACCGCCGCCAAGGCCGGGCTGAAGGTGGTGATCGTCGAGAAGGCGCCGGTGATCGGAGGCACCACGGCGTTTTCCGGCGGGGTGCTCTGGATTCCCGGCAACGCGCATTGCCCCGAGGGCGACCGCGCGCGGGCGCGGGACTATCTGAAGCACGAAAGCGGCAATTTCTTCAATGCCGCTGCGGTCGATGCCTTTCTGGCCAAGGGGCCGGAGATGGTCGAGTTCTTCGAGCGCGAGACCAAGGTGAAATTCGTCGCCTCGCTTTACCCGGATTATCACCCCGACCTGCCGGGCGGGGCGGATGTGGGCCGGTCGATCACGGCGGCACCTTACGATGCGGCGGCACTTGGCCCCGATCTGGCGCGGCTGCGGCCGCCGCTGTCGACGATCACCTTCATAGGGATGATGTTCAATTCGTCGAACGCGGATATCCGGCATTTCTTCAACGCCACGAAAAGCCTGACCTCGTTCCTCTATGTGGCAAAGCGGCTGATGGCGCATGGGATCGAGCTTGTGCGCTATGGGCAGGGGACGAAGGTGACATCGGGCAACGCGCTGGCGGCGCGGCTGGCCAAGAGCTGCTTTAACAGCGGGGTCCAGATCCGCACGGATTGCCCGGCCCGGTCACTGATTGTCGAGGATGGCCGTGTGACCGGCGCGCGGCTGCCCGGCGAGGCGCGGATCATGGCCCGGCGCGGCGTGGTGCTGGCGGCGGGCGGGTTTGCGCAGGATCTTGAGCGGATTGGCCCGACCTATCCCCATCTGAAGCGCGGGGGCGAGCATTTGTCGCCGGTGCCCATGGACAATAGCGGCGACGGGATTGCGCTGGCCCGCAGCGTGGGCAGCAAGTTCGAGACCCGCTATCCGGCGGCGGCGGCATGGATGCCGGTGTCGAAAGTGCCGGACGGCACCGGGGGCTATTCCGCCTTTCCGCATCTGCTGGACCGTTACAAGCCGGGCATCATCGCGGTGCTGCGCTCGGGGCGGCGCTTTACCAATGAGAGCAACAGTTATCACGATGTCGGCGCGGCGATGATCGAGGCTTGCGCGGGCGAGACGGAAACCGCCTGCTGGCTGATCGCCGACCGCCCGACGATCCGCAAATACGGGCTGGGTCATGCCAAGCCCGCGCCGGTGCCGCTGGGGCCGTGGCTGCGCAACGGGTATCTGGTATCCGGGCGCACACTGGCGGAGCTGGCACAGAAGGCGGGGATCGATCCCGCGGGGCTGGAGCAAAGCGTGGCGCGCTACAACGAAGGCGCGGTGCGCGGCGAGGACCCGGACTTTCATCGCGGCAGCACGGCGTTCAACCGCTATCTCGCCGACCCGGAGGTGACGCCCAATCCCTGTGTCGGCCCGGTGCGGACGGGGCCTTATTATGCGCTGAAGCTGGCGATGGGCGATCTGGGCACGTTCGACGGTCTGGAGACGAATGTGGAAGGGCAGGTTCTGGACAATGAGGGCGCGCCGATTGCGGGGCTGTTCGCGGTGGGCAACGACCGGGCCTCGGTGATGGGCGGAACCTATCCGGGGGCGGGGATCACGCTCGGCCCCGCGATGACCTTCGGCTACATCACCGGCAGGCATCTGGCCGGGACCGGCTGAGGCCCGGCCGCGGCGGGCGGTATTCCGGCATTCTCTTGCAGCATCGGCGGGGCAGGTTCCCGGCCAATATCCGGCCTTTGCGCCCCGGTGGTCATCCGCCGGGGCAAATGACCTTGACAATCCCATGCCGCTCAAAGATATCAATTCGCAAAGAAGGCAATAAATTTGCCAAGCAAATTGATAGGAGGGCAGCATGCGCTTTGCTTTTTCGGACGAGGATGAGGCGCTCCGCCGGGAAGTGCGGGACTTCATTGCGGAAAACCTTGATGAGAAGGCGGCGCAGGAGCTTTACGACGCCAAGCATGGCGGCGGGTATGGCGACGACGCCAAGGCGCTGCTGGCCAAGATCGACGCGAAGGGCTGGAACGCGGTGAGCTGGCCGACCGAGTATGGCGGGCAGGGCAAGAGCCGGACCGCGCAATTCGTTATCGAGGAAGAGTTCTACCGCGCGGCTCAGCTGATCATCGGCGGCGGCGGCACCGGCGCGCCCGCCGTGCTGGCATCTGGCAATGAAGAGCAGAAACGCGAATTCGTCACTGGGTCGATCCGGCGCGAGGTGGTGTTCTGCCAAGGCTATAGCGAGCCGCAATGTGGCACGGACCTGGCCGGTGTGCGCTGTCGGGCCACGCGGGTTGACGACACCTATGTGATCAACGGGCAGAAAATCTATACGACCCACGCCCAGAACGCGACGCATATCTTCCTGCTGGTGCGCACCGATCCTGACTCGACCCGCTCACGCGGATTGTCGATCCTCTTGGTGCCGATGGACATGCCGGGCATCACGGTGCGGCCGCTGTGGACGGTGCAGTCCGACCCGCCCGCGCCGATCGGGACAACTTACGGCGAGCCGCGCACCAACGAGGTCTTCTTCGAGGATGTGGTGGTGCCGGCAAGCTGCCTGCTGGGCGAAGAGGGTGACGGCTGGGCGGTATCTCAGCGGGGGCTCAACCTCGACCGGGTTGGGGCGTGGCGCTACCTGATTTCGGTCATGCGCGACGAGGATATCGTCAATTATCTCAAGAGCAGCGAAGACCCGGCGGTGCGGGGTAAGGCGCAAAATGACGGGGTGCGCGACAAGGTTGCCGAGATTTGGATCGAGGGGCAGGTCTGCCGCCTGATGACCATGCGCAGCATCTCGATCGAGGGGCGGGGCGGCACGTTTACCTATGAAGGGTCGGCGGAAAAGGTCTGGGCCCCCGAGCACGGGGTGCGCACGACCGAGGCGATCACGCAGATCCTGGGACCGGGCGCACAGCTTTTGTCGGATTCGCCCGACCGGATCGAGAAGGGCGTTTATGCCCATAACCTGATGGGCGCGTATCAATCGACCGTGAACCACGGCAGCGTTCAGGTGAAGCGCGATCAGATCGCGCGCAAGGGACTGGGTATGCCCCGGCCCCGGAAGGCGACATAGGAGGACGCGGATATGGATGTTCTGTTGAGCGAAGAAGAGCTGGTCATTCAGGAATCGCTGCGCGATTTCTTCTCGAATGAAAGCACGCCCGAACTGGTCCGCGCGGCGGAAGGCGCGGCCGAGCGCTATTCGCGCGGATTCTGGAAGATCGCGGCGGATCTGGGCTGGCTTGGGATCAGCACTCCCGAGGCGCATGGCGGGCAGGGATTGCCGCTGAGCTATCTGGGTCTGATGCTGGAAGAGGCGGGGCGCGCGCTGGCGCTGCTGCCGCTGCATGGTCACGTGGTTGTCGCCACGGTACTGCAGCGCCACGCCGCCGGTGCGCCGCTTGAGGTCCTGCCGAAACTGGCCGACGGTTCGGTCCTGGCCAGTTTCGCGTTCCAGCCGGAAAGCGGCGTTTGGGATATCGGTGCGCTTGGCCTGACCGGGCGGCGCAACGGGGATGGTTTCGTGCTGGATGGGGCGGTGTCCTTCGTGGACAATTTCAGGAACGCCGATGTCGTGCTTGTCGCCTTCGCGATCGAGGGGGAAGGAGAGGTGGGGCTTGCGCTTCTGGACAGCTCGGCTGACGGGGTGTCGTCCTATGCCCTGTCGCCGATGGCCAAGGACAGCCAGAGCCATGTGAGCTTCGATGCCGTGCGGGTCCCGGCAGAGGCGCTGGTTGCGCCCGGCGCGGGACAGGCCGCATTGCGCGAGCTGATGGATTTCGCCTCGGCCTTCTATGTTTCGCTCATGGCCGGAGCCGCCGGACAGGCGATGGATTTCGCCGTTGAATATTCGAAAGAGCGGGTCGCGTTCGGCCAGCCCATCGGGGCGTTCCAGGCGATCCAGCACATGGCCGCCGACATGGTCAACGCGGTGGACGGATCGCAGCTTCTGGTGCGCGAGGCGATGTGGCGGCTCGATAGCGGCCTGTCCTCGACCATCGAGATTGCGCAGGCGAAGGCATTCGCCAGTGAGAAATGCGTTGCGGTCTGCCGATCCGCGCAACAGGTTCACGGCGGTATCGGATTTATCGACGAATTTGACCTGCAACTCTGGTATCGCCGTGTCGGATCGTGGTCTATGCGGGGGGGGGCACGGCGCGGGAACATCGCGCCCGCGTGGCGGCGGCCCTGCTGGACATGCCTGGCAAGGTCCGGCTCGGGATGGCGCTTGAAGCGCCGGAACGCGTGGCCTAGCCCGGTCCCGACCGGAACGCGGCACTTAACCACCTGCTCAGGGAGGAGCGACATATGAACGGAGCTGCAACACTTATCGCGGGCCTGATTGCGAACGGGGTCGATACCTGCTTCGCCAATCCGGGTACGTCCGAGATGCATTTCGTCGCCGCATCGAACAAGTATCCGGACCTGCGCAATGTGCTTTGCCTGTTCGAAGGTGTCGCGACGGGCGCCGCCGACGGATATGGCCGGATGGCAGGCAAACCCGCGACCACGCTGCTGCATCTGGGGTTCGGCCTGTCCAACGGGCTGGCGAACCTGCACAACGCCCGGCAGGCGGGATCGCCGGTGCTGAACATCGTCGGCGAACATGCGACCTGGTATCAGGATTCCAATTCGGCGCTGGCGAGCGATGTTCCGGCGATTGCGGGGACGATGTCCGATTGGGTGCATATGCCGCGCTCGGCCGGGGAGGTTGCCGTAGATACCGCCCGCGCCGTGGCGGCGGCCCATGCCAATGGCGGGCAGGTTGCGACGCTACTGTTGCCAGCCGATACGGCCTGGACCGATCTGGACGGCGCGCCGGTGCCGGTGGGCCCGAACCGGGATGAGGCCAGCGTGGATTCCGAAGCCATCGAGCGGGCGGCCAAGGCCCTGGCCGGGGGCGGGCGCAGCATGATCATTGCAGCGGGCGCTGCGCTGAGGGCCAGGCCGATGGAAAGCCTGGCCCGGATCGCGGCCAAGACCGGGGCCGAGCTGGCCACGCCTTATGGTATTGGACGGCTTGAGCGCGGCGCGGGCCGGGTTCCGATGGCGCGGCTGCCCGGCCTGATCGACCCGGCGCGCAAGCTGTTCGAGGGGATCGAGACGATCGTGCTTGTCGGCACCGACATGCCGGCGGCGATGTTCGCCTATCCCAACAAGCCGCGTCAGATGCAGGACGAGGGCACGCGCATCCTGAGCCTGTGCGAGGATTTCGGCGCCGTGGTCGAGGCGATCGACCAGTTCGTGCAGGCGGTGGGGGCGGCGGGGACCGGGATCGCGCTGGAAGCGCGGCGCAATATCGAGCGCCCAAGCGGACCGTTGACGGCGGACAGCACGCTGGTCTCGGTGGCCTGCGCGATGCCGGAAAACGCGATCATCGTGGACGAGTCGATCTCGGCCGGGCGCAACTTCTTTCCGCTGTCCGAGGGCGCGGTGCCGCATGATTACCTGCAACTGCCGGGCGGCGCGCTTGGCTTTGGCATCCCGGCCTCGCTTGGGGCGTCGATTGCCTGCCCGGACCGGCGCGTCATCAACATGGAGGGCGACGGCAGCGCGATGTACACGGTTCAGGGGCTTTGGACCCAGGCGCGGGAGGGGGCCAATGTCACCACCGTCATCTTCTCGAACCGGCGATACAACATCCTTGACGCCGAGCTGAAATCCGTCGGGGTCGAAGGCGAGGTCGGCGGGGCTGCGCGGCGGCTTCTGACGCTGAACGATCCGGACATCAACTGGGTGGATATCGCGCGCGGGATGGGCGTTGACGGCAAGGCCGCGACCACGGCCGAAGAGCTGGTCGAGCTGATCGAATATGCTAACACCCGTTCCGGGCCATTCCTGATCGAAGCCATCATCGGCTGATATTGAACAGCGAAATATCAATTCGATAAAAGAATTGAGGTTTCACAAATCACACACTAAGACTCGTGACGATCACGCCTGTGGGCGGGACCGCAGAATAGCGGTCGGCTTCGTGCGCGGTGACGAATGGAGAAGGTAGGACATGACAGACGCAACCCGGTTTTTCGAAGACGTAGCGCTGGAGTACGATCTGGTGGCGCTGACCAAGGGGCCGCTCACGCCGATGCACCTGATGCGCTGGTCCGCCGCAATCGAGAACTGGCACCGCATCCATTACGACCGCGATTTTGCCATTCATCACGACAAGCTGCAGGACCTTCTGGTGAACGGGTCGCTCAAGCAGCAATTCCTGACCCAGCTTATCAAGGATTTCGCCGGGACGACCGGCTTTATCTGGAAGGTCAGCTTCCAGTTCCGGGCGATGGACAAGGTTGGCACGACCCTGACGATCTGGGGCCGCGTCACCGGACTGAGGAAGTCCGCGGCCTTCGGGCTTGTCGATCTGGAGACCGGCATTCGCAACGAGGCTGGTGTCGAAACCGCGCCGGGCACGGCGACCGTCGCCCTGCCGTTCCGGGACGGCCCCGCGCTGCCCTATCCGTTCACGCCGCCCGAACCCGACGAGATCGAGATCGTGGCCGTTTCAGAAAGTGGAGACAAGAAATGACGCTTCCGTCCAAAGTTCAGATCAACGAGGAAGGCCCGCGCGAGGGGTTCCAGTTCGAAAAGCATCACATTCCGACCCAGCGCAAGATCGAGTTGGTCGACAGCCTGTCGAAAACCGGGCTGAACCAGATTCAGGTCGCGTCCTTCGTCAGCCCCAAGGCGGTGCCCGGCATGGCCGATGCCGCCGAGATCGTCGAGGGTTTCACCGCCGCGCCGGGCGTCACCTATCTGGCGCTCTGGCTGAACGACAAGGGGTTCGAGCGGGCGCTGCCGTTCAAGGGCAAAATCTCGCTCCTGGGGTCGGTGACACTGTGCGCGTCGGAGCCGTTTCTCAAGCGCAACCAGAACCGGACGATGGAAGAGAACATCGCGGGGGTCGATGCCTCGCTTGCCAAGTACCGCGAGCAGGGGGTGCCGGTGGAACGCGGCGGGCTGATGGCGGCGTTCGGCTGCAATTTCGCGGGTGACATTCCGGTCGGGCATGTGGTGTCGATGGTTGATCAGGCAAAGAGCCTGGTGCAGAAGCACGATTACACGCTCAAGACCTTCACGCTGGCCGACACCATGGCCTGGGCCACCCCGCAATCCATCAAGCGGGTGGTTGGCGCAGTTCAGGACAAGTATCCCGATCTGGGCATCATCCTTCACCTGCATGACACGCGGGGCATGGGTATTGCCAATGCCTATGCCGGGCTTGAAATGGGCGTGACGCGGTTTGACGCAGCGGTTGGCGGTCTGGGCGGCTGCCCCTTTGCCGGGCACAAGGGCGCGGCGGGCAATGTGACGACCGAGGACCTTGTCTTCATGTGCGAAGAGATGGGGATTGATACGGGCGTCAACCTGGAGCTTTTGATCGAATCCGCGAACCTTGCCGAGGACATCGTGGGTCATCCGCTACCCGGATCGGTCAAGCTGGGTGGTAGCCTCCGGCGGCTGCGCGAAAAGCTGAAGGCTGCCTGAGGCGGTCAAGCACGATTGCCGGAGGCGGCGGGTGAAAGCACGCCTTCGGTCCCTACGATACCGCCGGACCGATTGCGCGGGTCGCCCGCGCGCCGCGCGCGGACCGATCGGGAGGAGACGCGGTCATGACGTTGACAGGGGATATTGCCGATTTCGTCGCCGACTTTTCGCAGGCAGACCTGCCGGACGAGGCGCTTGCCTTTGCCCGCACCGCCGTAACCGATCTGACGGCGGTGATGCTGGCGGCGGCCAGCGAGCCCGCGATTGCCATCCTGAGCGGCGGGTGCAGACCGGTGGCGGAGGGGGCCACGGCGCTTCTGGACGATACCCGGCGTTTCGATCCGGCGGATGCGGCCCGGATCAGCGGGACGGCGGCCCATGCGCTGGACTATGACGATGTGAATGCGGTCCATTCGTCCTCGATGCCTGGTCCGGACGGGGCGATCTATATGGGCGGCGAGGCGGGGTTCATGATCTCGGGCGAAGGCAAGACGATCTATGTTTCGGGCGATACCGACGTGATGGCCGACATGAAGATCTTCAACGACCTGCACGCGCCCGATATCGGCATCCTGAGCGCAGGCGGTCATTTCACGATGGACATGAAGCGCGCGGTCTATGCGGCCAGGACCTTCTTCGATTTCAAGATGGTGACCCCGTATCACTACAAGACGTTTCCGGTGCTGGCCCAGAATGCGGACGATCTGATCGCCGGTCTGCCGGGCGTGGACGTGCGCACCCCGGAGGTTTTGGAAGCGATCGAGGTCTGATCGCGTCCGGCCGGGGGCCGGATGCGCGCGGCGGCCCTGGGAGGAGAGCCGATGAGCGAGTTGCATATCTGCCGGATTGGCGAGGAGGACATTTACCGTGTTCCGCAGCTTGAAAGGGCGCGCTTTCCGGCCAGGTTCTTCTTTCCCGACATCGATCCGGGCGTGCTGGAGCAAAACCGGGACTGGCTTGCGCCGAACTTCCATGACCCGGCAAGCGGCGATGTCTTCCTGGCCTTTCAGTCATTCTTGCTGAAGGCGCCCGGGCGGGTGATCCTGCTCGATCCCTGTTTCGGCAATGACAAGCCGCGGCCCAGCCAGCCGCGCTGGCATATGTGCCAGATGCCTTTCCTTGAGCATCTCGAAGCGCTGGGGGTAGGCTGGAGAGACGTGGACCTTGTGGTTTCCAGCCACCTGCATTCCGACCATGTGGGCTGGAACACCATGTGGGAGAATGGGAGCTGGGTGCGCACCTTTCCGAAAGCCCGGCATGTGATTTCGAAGGTCGAGCATGACGCGGTCCTGAAGCTTGTCGCCGAGGCGGGGCCTGATACTGTCATCGAGGACGGGTCTTATGATGACAGCGTGCGGCCGCTGATCGAGGCGGGCTGCGTCGATTTCGTGCCGCCCGATGCCCGGCTGGCCGCTGGTGACGGCTGGACGCTGGAATTCATGCCGGCATTCGGGCACACGGCGGGGCATTGCGCCATGGTGCTCAGGGCAGGGGGCGAAAGCGTGATCTTTTGCGCCGATACCCTGCATCACCCGGTCGAAATCGCCGACCCCGATATCCGCTGTGAGTTTGACCGTTATCCGGCGCAGGCGGCCCAATCGCGCAAGGCGGTCCTGGGGCGATGCATCGCGGAAAACGCGATCCTGATCCCGGTGCATTTCGTTGCGCCGGTCGCCTGCCGGGTCGGCGGACGCGGAGAGGCGCCGGTGTATCGTCCGCTGGTGCCGTCCGAACCGAAAGGATTTGCCGATGTCTGAACGCACCTTCGTTCTGGTGTCCGGCGCCTGGCACGGGGGCTGGGTCTGGCGCGACTTCGCGGCCCGGCTGCGGGCGCAGGGGCATGTCGTCACCACCCCGACCCTGACCGGGTTGGGGGAACGCCGCCACCTGATGGCGGGCAGCGCCGATCTGAGCACGCATATCGAAGATGTGGTGGCCCATATCGAGATGGAGGGGCTGGAAGAGGTCGATCTTCTGGGCTGGAGCTATGGTGGCATGGTCATCTCCGGCGTTCAGGCTCGCATCCCGGGCAAGATCCGGTCGCTGATCTATTACGATGCCTTCGTGCCCGAGGATGGCAAGGCCATGGTCGATTGCATGGAGGCCGCAAACCGCGCGCATTACGAGGCGGGCAGGGATGCCGACCGGCTGCTGGAGCCGATTCCGATGGCGGCTTTCGGGGTCACCGATCCGGCGGTGCTGGACTTCGTGACACCGCGGATCGGCGGCCAGCCCTGGCGCACCTTCTTCGAGCCGGTCCGGGTCTCGCCGGATATCGCGTCGGTGCCTCAGACCTATATCCTGTGCACCGAATGGAGCATTCCGTCACCGATGACGCGCTTCGTACCGGTGATGGAGGCGCGGGGGGCGCGGATCGTGACCATCGCGGGCAGTCACCTGTCGATGCTGACCGAACCCGAGGAGACACTGGAGGCGATCCTCGCGACGCCCAGACTCCGGGCGGTTCTTCTCCTCATGCAAAAGCGGCGCCCGTCTTGCGAGGGGCGCCACTTTCCGGACCCGCCGGAGCGGGATATCGTTCGGGCCTAGTTGCCGAGCACTGCGCCTGCCGCGCTGCCGCCCATGAGCTTTTGCTGGCCATAGAGCAGGAGCACGATGCCCAGCGGCAGCAGGGCGAAGGCCGGGTGCAGGCCGGTCAGGAAGAAGCTCGCCACCCCGATCACGATCACCGCCAGACGCAGGGGTACGGCCACGCGCCGTGCCAGGTATCCCACCAGCCCGGCGGAGATCAGGAAGACCGAAGCCACGCCGCCGATGATGGCCGCGCCGATCTCGACCAGCGTTCCTTCCAGCAGGAAGGCCGGGTTCAGGACGAAGGCGAAGGGGATGACATAGGCGACCACGGCCAGTTTCAGCGCTTCGAGTGCCGTCTTCATCGGGGCGGAGCGCGCGATGGACGCGGCCACGAAGACCGACAGGCAGACCGGCGGCGTCAGGAAGGACAGCGTGCCGAAGTAGAAGATGAACATATGCGCGCCCATCTTGTTGATGCCGAGCTGCTCGAAGGCCGGGCCGATCAGGATCACGAGGATGATATAGGTCGCCGTCACCGGCACCCCCATCCCCAGGATGATGCAGCCGATGGCCGAGAAGATCAGGAGCAGCCAGATGCTGCCGCCCGAGGCCGCGATGAGGTTCTGCGACAGGCTCGACCCAAGGCCGGTTAGGCCGAGGCAGCCCACGACGATCCCGGCAATGGCGCACATGATCGCGATGAACACCGTGGCTTCGCCCGCCTCCACGAAGGTGCGGACATAGGCACGCGCCGGGCGGCGCATGCTGGGCAGGACCAGCGACATCAGGATCGTGGCGAAGCTGGCCGCGAAGGCCGAGGCCGCCGGGTTCCAGTTCCAGCCAAAGAGCGTCCAGAGCAGGATCGCGAAGGGCACCGCCACGGGGATCATCCGGCGGCCCGCATCGCGCAGGTCCGGAAGCTCGGTCGCGTCGGCGCCTTCCATGCTGGCTTTCACCGCTTCGAGGTGAACCTGAAGGTAGACGCAGAAGTAGAACAGGAGCGCCGGAACCGCCGCCGCGATGGCCACGGTGGCATAGGGAACGGCCAGGAACTCGGCCATGAGAAAGCCAGTGGCGGCCATGACCGGGGGCAGGACGAGGCCGCCGGTGGAGGCGACCGCCTCAACCGCGCCGGCCCGTTCGGGCGAATATCCGACCTTGCGCATCATCGGGATGGTGAGCATCCCGGTGGTGGCCACGTTGGCCGAGGCGCTGCCCGAGAGCGAGCCGAAGAGCGCGCTGGACATGATCGCGACCTTGGCGGGTCCGCCCTTGCGGCGGCCCATCAGGGCGAAGGCGAAATCAGAGATCGCATCGCCGCCGCCGACCAGGAACAGCACCTGTCCGAAGACCACGAAACTGGTGACGATGGTGGCCGCGACATAGACCGGCGTGCCGAAGATCGCCCCGGTTCCGAGATAGTTATAGGTGACGAGCCGGTCCCAGCGGATCACGCGGGTTTCGAACATGCCCGACAGGTAGTGACCGAAATAGGCGTATCCGAGCGCCAGAAGGCCGACGCTAACCATGGTCCAGCCGACATGGCGGCGTGCCACCTCGAGAAGCAGGACGATACCGATCACGCTGACGATCACCTTGTCGGTGGTGATGAGGCCAAGGCTGCGGACGATTTCGTCGTAATTCAGAAAGATGTAACCCCCGACGATCAGCGCCAGCACGGCCCCGATTATGTCATACCAGGGCGGCGTCTCGCGGACCTGGGACTTGGAGAAGGGTTTGACCAGGAACGAGATCGCGACGCAGATTGCGATGAACAGCGTCAGGTATTGTTCCTTGTATATGATGATGCCGAAGCGCGGCAGCAGCTGAAGCGAATAGATCAGTGCCGCGATGGGCAGGATGATCGCAAGGACCTCGTAGACATAGCGATACGGGCGTTTCAGAACCCTGTTGTTTTCTTGCACGGGTGTCTGGCCTCCGATTGGCGTGTGGACTCTTACAGGGAGAATCGCCCCGGCCGTCAATATCTGGCCGGAGCGATCCGTTGCTGTGTCGCGCCGGGACGGGCCCGGCGCATCATGGGTTATTTCGCCGAAATCTCAGCCTGACGGGCTTCGAGCTCGTCGGTCCACACGCCCTTGGATTTGAAGAATTCAATGGCGGCCGGGTGGAACGGAACCACGACGGCGGTGTCGGCAAAGCGATCCGGCGTCCAGGTCGCGAGCGACGGGTGAATGGCCTTCAGCTCTTCCGAATGCTCCCACAGCGTCTCGAGGATCGCGATGACCTTGTCATCGGCGAGGTCGCTGCGGCCATAGAGCGTGGTTGCATAGCTCAGCGCGTAGATGTCGCTGTCGACACCGACAATGCCCGCGGGCACTTCGATCGGAACGAAGGCGCTGCCGATTTCCTGCGAACGGGCCATCGCTTCGGGCGAGGGGTCGATCGACAGGATGCGCGCGCCTTCGGCGGCGTTGAGCTGCTGAAGGATACCGCTGCCGATGGAGCCGACGGCGGCGTCGGCGCGGCCTTCGATCACGGCGGTCACGCCTTCGGGATAGCTGGAGACGCTAACGACCTCGAAGTCGCCGGCGGTCAGACCGGCATTGGCGAGCGCGGCTTCGGCGGTGATCGAGGACCCGGCAAAGGCACCGTAGTTCGACACGACGCGCTTGCCTTTCAGGTCTTCCATGCTGTGGATGTCCGAGCTGCCCCGGACCACCAGCGACAGGCGGATCGGCGAGCCGAGCATGATGGTGGAGATCGGGTAACCCTCGCCGCCATTCACGCCCTCATAGGGGCCCACGGCCCGGTAGGCGAAGTTGGCTTCGATCGGGCTCGACAGGCCGAGATCGGCTTCGCTGGAGACGAACATCGGGAAGAAGACGGTCGGGGATTGCGGCAGCACGTCGACGCGGTCGCCCGTGTGCTGGCCAATGACCGACGCGATGGCCTGCGACTGCGCGTAGAACAGGCTTCCTTCCGGGTTGCCGCCCATCACGAGGATATCGGCCTCGGCGGATTTGGGCGCGGCGCCCACAAGCATGGCAACGCCGAGCGCTGCGGCGGTCAGTTTCTGGAAAATCATTGGGGCAACATCCTCCCTACCCACGTGGTGCTGGCTCCGCTATCTGGAGCGGGCTTGCTTTTAGAGTTCGGTATTCGCACAGACGTCGAATACCGCATCAACTTAGAGGCAGGCAGACACGGAGTCAATTCACGCCGATCGTCCCCGCCGCATTCTTCAAACGTATATGAACCGCCCCGATTGGGGGGACGATCAGAGCAGTGCGCCCGCGATCAGCAGGGCGGTCATGCTGATCGCGTAATAGGTCAGGATGAAGGGGCCATTCCACCGCAGGCCGACTTCCCGGGCGGATTTGCCGGTCATGCCCATGGCGATGGCCAGTGTCGAGGCGAAGGGCGACAGCAGCATCGAGCCGGACCAGCCGCACATCACGGCGAGCATCAGCACAACCTCCGGCATGTCGATCCCGGACGAGATGATGGCCCCCGAGCAGACCAGCGCGCCGATCATCGGCGACAGGCCAAGCTGGCTGACCAGGGTCATCAGCAGGATGATGATACAGGCGATCACCCCCGGGCCGAGCGAGACGTTCTCGATCAGCAAACGCAGTTGATCGGCGGGCAGCAGCTCGACGACGGTCAGGCCGAGGAAGGCGCTCGCCCCGATCAGGCAGATCTCGCTGGTCGAATCCGGCAGCGCACGGAACCCGTCGCGGGCGAGGGATGTCAGGTTGCCGGAGAACGGGCGCCCCTCGGTCAGGAGCACCCAGACCACCGCCATGGAGGGGATCACGATCAGGATCGCGGCGCGCATCGGAATGCCGATCACCGCCTCGGCCAGTGCCGACAGCCCGGTGATCGCGATGAGCAACCCGAGCAGTGCGGCCATGGCGAGGCCCGCACCCTTGTGGGGTGACGGGGTGAAGGTGCGGCGCGGGCGCGGCTCGAGCCGGTCGAACACCCAGCCCAGGGCGAAGAAGACCACCATCAGGCCGAGCCCGTAGGGCAGGTAGGACACATATCCCAATGTCGGCATCAGCGGCAGGAGCATGTTCATCGCCAGACCGACCGGCGACCACAGGATCGTTGCGGCGAAGCCACGCATGACGGCATTCGCGATTCGCCGTCCCTGCACCTCGCCGATCTGGGGCGTGGGCGCGGTGCGGTCGCGTTGGGCCAGCGCGATCCCGAGCAGAAGCTGGAGACCGCCGAGATTGAGCAGGATGCCGAAGATATGGCTGCCGCTGGCCAGGAGCACGAAACGACGTAACGGCGGCTGGTCCACCACGAAATGCGCCGCCGTATTGACAATGTTCGAGCGCATCGCGGCGACCCGCAGGATCGCCATGACCGTCAGCAGCGCGGGCAGGTAAAGCGCGCGGCTCGCGGCAAGGGCAAGGCTGCCCGGATCGCCGCCGGCCATGACCAGAAACACCGCGGACAGGGCCGCCAGCAGGAGCAGAACCTTGGCGTTGGTGCGCACATGGCGCCAGCGCATCAGGATGTGGCAGACGATCAGCGTGATCGCGATTCCGGCGAACAGGTGATTGTCGCTGAACAGGTCCGCGAGGGTGAAGACGGTGCCGCCCAGCAAAGCGGCGGAGGCGATCGTGGAAAGCCGGTCCGGGCGGGCCGCATCTGGCATTATTTGCTCTTACCTCATACCGGTGAACCGATCGCTACGCACCGCCCGGCATGGTCGACCGGGCGGCGGCCCTATCCTTTCCGGTATTGTCTAGACAGACAACCCGCCATCAATCGCGATTTCGGCTCCTGAGATGTAGAGGCTGAAATCCGACAGCAAAAACAAGACCATATGAACGACATCTTCCGGCATGCCGGCGCGACCAAGCGGCACCTGAGCGGTGCGGGTCTTCAGGTCCTCGTCGCTCCAGGCGTCCAGCATCGGGGTGAGGATAATGCCCGGATGGACCGAGTTGACGCGGATCCCGCGCGGGCCCAGCTCGCGCGCGGCGGTCTTGGTCATGCCGCGCACGGCCCATTTTGTGCCGACATAGGCAATGCCCTTGCTGGCGCGCAGCCCGGCAAGCGACGAGATATTCACGATCGACCCGCCGTCGGGACCCATCGCCGCTTCGGCGAACTTCACGCCCAGATAGGTGCCGAACTGGTTGACCTTGTATTGCAGGTCGAAATCCTCGGGCGTGGTGTCGGGAATGGTTTCTGGCCGGTAGAGCCCGGCATTGTTCACCAGACCGTGCAGGGGCCAGTCGCCGCATTGCGCCTGCAACGCCGCCCAGTCCGCTTCCGAGGTCACGTCGAGGCGGGCGAATTGCGCGCCGATCTCATCGGCGAGGGCGCGGCCCTCGTCTTCAAGGATGTCGGCGACAATCACCTGCGCGCCCCGCGCCGCGAGATGCCGGGCCTGAAGCGCGCCCTGTCCGCGCGCGCCGCCGGTGACAACCACGAGGCGGCCGCCGAAGGACACGCCCAGGATGTCGGCCTGGCCGAGGGTCATAGCCAGCTTCCCCCGAGCCGGGTCACGTCGTCGATGGGGTGGCCCCCGGCATCGAGTTCACGCGCGGTGACGAGCGCCGCGTCAAGCATGGCGGCGCGGGCGGCGATGACACGGTCATATTCGGGATGGGTCAGCAGATAGGGGAGGTTGCGGTTCACCACCTCGATGATCCGGCGGGCCACCTCTTCGGGCTGCATGGAATTGGCCATGATCTCGGCCGCGCGTCCTGGGACATGAGGGGTCCGGGATCGTCGAGGCCTGCGGGGCCGGGGTCGAGGACCTGTCGGTGGGCGATCATGTGCTGATGAGCTTCGGTTCCTGCGGCGATTGCGATCACTGCAAGTCCGAGGAACCCGCCTATTGCACCACCTTCCGTGAGATCAATTTCCCGGGCGAGCGCGCGGGCGGACCGGCCATTCATCAGGACGGCGCGCCGATCGGCAGCAACTTCTTTCATCAATCGTCCTTCGCCACGCTCGCGCTGGCGCAGCGGCGCAACGTGGTGAAGATCGACAAGGACCTGCCGCTGGACGTGCTGGCCCCGCTCGGATGCGGCATCCAGACCGGCGTTGGCGCTGTGCTCAACGCGATCCGGCCGCAGGCGGGCGACAGTTTCGTGGTGTTCGGCGCGGGGTCGGTCGGGCTGTCCTCGGTCATGGGAGCGGCGATTGCGGGCTGTTCGAACATCTGCGCCGTCGATCTGGCGGAGAACCGGCTGGCGCTGGCGCGCGAGCTGGGGGCGACCCATGCCTTCCGCGGCGACGATCCCGACCTTGTCGAGAAGCTGCGCGAGGCGAGCGGGGGCGGGTATCATTGCGGCCTCGACACGACCGGCATTCCCGCCGTGGTCGACACGGCCAGCCAGGCCCTGCGCAAGCGCGGTATGCTGGCGCTCGTCGCCGCCCCGGCGCCCGGCACCCGGTACAGCGTGGAGGCGCGTTACATGGTCGGGGCAGGCCTGTCCTGGCGTGGCGTGATCGAGGGCGACAGCAACCCGCCGGACTTCATCCCCGAGCTGATCGAGTATTACCGCAAGGGTCAGCTCCCGGTGGAGAAGATCATCGCGCATTACCCGTTCGAACAGATCAACGAGGCGATCCACGCCATGGAAGACGGCAGCGTCGTGAATCCCGTGCTGCGGATGATGCAGGACTGACGGGGTCCGCGCGGCCCGTATCGGATCGGAGAGACAGGATGATCAAACGGACAAGTTTTCTGGCCGCGAAAGACGGCATGGGACGGGAAGACTTCATAGCCTACTGGACCGGCGTCCATGCGGCGCTCGCCGCGAAGATGCCGGGGCTGGTGCACTACTCGATCTCCATCCTCGACGGGGCCGAGACGTTGCGCATGCCGGGCGGGCGAGAGGTGATCGGCTTTGCCACGCTGGGGTTTGCGACCGAGGGGGATGCCACCCAGGCGGTCGGATCGCCCGAAGCGGCGGCGGCGGGCGATCTCGGCACCTTCGCCGAGGACGTGCTACGCTTCGAGCTGCGGGAGACGGTCCTGATCCCCTGACGGGTCAGGGCTGCGTCACACGGTTTCGCCCGCCAGCCGGGCGAAGGCCCCTTCGACCAGCTGTTTCTGGACCGACGGCGACAGGCTTCCATCCTGGCGGAAGATCCTTGAGGTCGAGCCGAGCTCGAATTTCTGCGAATAGACGTTCGCGCCGAGCTCCAGAAGGAACTGGTGTAGGGCAGGGTGGCCGCGCAGCGCGCCGACGCCGCCCACGGGCGCCCCGCAGAGCGTGATCAGCTTGCCGTGGAACAGGTTGCCCGCGCCGTCCACGTCATGCCCGATCCAGCCAGCGGCGTTGCGGAACACCGAGGAGAACGCGCCGGTATATTCATCGGAGCTCATGAAGATGGCGTCTGCCGCGGCCACGGCTTTGCGAAGCTTCGCTGCATCGTCCGGTATGGGACTGGGCTGACCCTCGATGAAAACCGGCAGCTCATATTCGGCAAGGTTCAGCGTGACCGCCGCGAAGGCATCCGCCATGTCGCCGTCCGCAAGGGCCGCAGCGGCGCCGACCATCCGCCAGTTGGACGAGCCGACCTGGCTGCTTCCCGACATGAAGAGGACTGTCTTTTTGGGCATTTTCCGTTCCTTAAGATGATTGACGGCCAGTGACCGGCCCCTGAACGCCGCCCGCCGGCACCGGCGGATATGTCACCTTCGCAAGGGGCTTGGTGCCTTGATTTTTCATCTGCTCCTCCCCCCGTTTTCTGCATCTGCATGGCCAATCCCTGCTTGACACAAAATTCTCAGGATTGTAAATCAAAAAACGAATAGCGGTTCTAGTTCGAAATACGAACATCCGACAACTCGTTTATCGGGAGGGAGTAAACCCATGAACAATTTGGCGCCCCTTGGGGCGGAAATGCCTGTTTGGGCGAAGGAAGATGAGGGTTTCCATGTCCCTTACTGGGTGTTCCAGCGCGAAGACGTTCTGGAGATGGAAAATGAGCGCCTGTTCCAGGGGGAAACCTGGAACTACATGTGTCTTGAAGCCGAACTTCAGTCGCCCGGCGACTTCGTCGCGGTCCATGTCGGGGAAACCCCGGTCATCGTGACCCGCGACCATGACGGCGAGATTTATGCGTTCGAGAACCGCTGCTCGCATCGCGGCTCGCTTCTGGCGCTGGAAGATCGCGGCAACGTCAAGGATTTCACCTGCGTCTATCATGCCTGGACCCACAGCCTGCAAGGCGACCTCGTGGGGATCGCGTTCAAGGACGGGATCGGCGGCAAAGGCGGGATGGAGAAGGACTTCTGCATGAATTCCGTCGGCCCGCGCAAGTTGCGCGTGGCCAATGTCGACGGGCTGATCTTCGGCAGCTTCGACGAGGATGTGGACGATATCGAGGATTACCTGGGCGAGGAGGTTCTCGACCGCATCCATCGCGTGCTGGAAGGCCGCAAGATGGTGGTTCTGGGCCGGTTCACACAGGTGCTTCCCAACAACTGGAAGCTCTATGTCGAGAACACCAAGGACAGCTATCACGCCAGTATCCTGCACACCTTCTTCACCACCTTCGAGTTGAACCGGCTGTCGCAGAAGGGCGGGATCATCGTCAGCCCGAATGGCGGCTGCCATGTGAGCTATTCCGAGATCGACCAGGTCGCGGAAGCCGAGAAGGCGAAGAACACGATCTATTCGGATCAGAATATCCGGTCGCAATCGGACCTGCAACTGGCCGACAAGTCGCTTCTGGCGAGCTTCAAGGAATTCGATGACGACATCACCCTGCAGATCCTCACGGTCTTTCCGGGTTTCGTCCTGCAGCAGATCCAGAACTCGATCGCGGTGCGTCAGGTCCTGCCGAAAGGCACCGACGAGATGCATCTCAAATGGACCTATATCGGGTTCGAAGACGACACGACCGAACAGCGCCGCGCGCGTCTGAAACTGTCGAACCTGATCGGGCCGGGCGGCTATGTGTCGATGGAAGACGGCTGTATCGGCGGCTTCGTGCGCCGGGGCACCAAGGGCGCGTCGGACAACAATGCCGTGCTCGAAATGGGCGGGCGCAGCATCGAAGGCGGCGACGACCGCATCACGGAAGCCTCGATCCGGGGGTTCTGGGCAGAATACAGAATGAGGATGGGCCTATGAACATTCACGTCCGGCAGGCCGAGGTTTCGGCCCTGATCAGCGCCGCGCAGGCCCGCTATGTCCGCGAGATCGACGATGGCGATTGCACGGCATGGCCCAACTTCTTCGTGGATGATTGCTTCTACACGATCACCAGCGCCGACAATTACGCGCAGAACCTTGAGGCGGGTCTTGTCTGGCTCGACAGCAAGGACATGCTGCGCGACCGTATCCTGTCGCTGCTGGAGGCCAACGTCTATGAGCGCCACTCCTACCGCCACATGATCGGGCAGCCCTTCGTGGGCGAGCTGGAAGGCGACGAAGTGGATTCGGAAGCCTCGTTCATGGTGGCCCGGATCACCCGCGAGGGGCCGACCGATCTTTTTGCCACCGGGCGCTATATCGACCGCTACCGGATCGCCGGCGACGAGGCAAAGATCGTGTCGCGCACTGTGGTGCTGGACAGCAACCAGATCGACACGCTGCTCGGTTTCCCGCTGTAATGACGGCGCAAAAGGAAAGAGTGCTGATCACCGTTGGCGATGCCAACGGGATCGGCCCGGAAGTCGCGGCCAAGGCCGCTATCGCGCTGGCCGACGATCCGGCGCTGCGCCCGGTGATCGTGGGCGACCGGCATCTGGTGGAGCCGGTCGTGACGGCGGCGGGCTTCGCGCTTGAGCCGTCCATGGACAAATGGGGCGCGCCCGGCCACGTCGATCTTCATGAGGTTGGCGCGATTGACGCGGCCGATGTGACGCCCGGCACACCCACAGCGGCCAGCGGGCGGGCGACGGTTGCCTATGTCGAGCGCGCGGTTGCGCTGGTCAAGGACGGCACCGGCCGCGCCATCGTGGCATGTCCGCATTCGGAAACGGCGGTCAATGCCAGTGGGCGGACCTTTTCGGGCTATCCCAACCTTCTGTCCGAGCTTCTGGGCACCGGCGAGGATTCGGTTTTCCTGATGCTGATCGGCGGCGGGCTTCGAATCGTGCATGTGACGCTGCATGAAGGCATTCACACCGCGCTTGACCGGCTGACGCCGGAGCTGATCGAACGCGCCACGCTGGCCGCGCATCAGGCGCTCAGCGGTCTGGGGATCGACGCCCCGCGCATCGGGCTGTTCGGGATCAACCCCCATGCGGGCGAGGGCGGGCTTTTCGGGGATGAGGACGACCGCATCGTCACCCCCGCCATCGAACGGCTGCGCGCCCAAGGGATCGACGCGCACGGGCCGGAAGGCGCCGACGTGATGCTGGTGCGCGAAGGCTATGACGCCTTTGTCGCCATGTACCACGATCAGGGCCATATCCCGGTCAAGCTGCTGGCCAGGCGCAGTTCGGCGGCGATGTCGATCGGTTCCGGGCTGGTCTTTTCCAGCGTCGGGCACGGCGCGGCGTTCGATATTGCGGGCAAGGGTCAGGCGTCCAGCGATGCGGCGGTCGCGGCGATCAGGCTTGTCGGAGGTATTCAGTGAGTTTTCGTATAACCGTCACCGACCATGACGATATCGGCTTCGACTGCGAAGAGGACGAAACCGTTCTCGACGCGGCTGACCGCGCGGGCTATGCCATTCCCTATTCGTGCCGCAAGGGTGTGTGTTCGTCCTGCGAAGGCGGCATCGCTTCGGGCGAGGCGATGGTGCGCGGGCAGGGGGTTCAGGCCGGTCCCGCCGAGGGCGTGAAGCTGTGCCAGGCCCGTCCGCTGACCGATCTTCAGATCGCGCCGACCCGGATCCAGAAGGTCGAGCCTGTGGAGCGCAAGACGCTGGAGGCGAAGGTGCGCAAGATCACCCGCCCGGTGCCGGACGTGGCCGTGATCCAGTTCCGCCTGCCGATCGGGCAACGCGCACCGTTCCGCGCCGGTCAATACCTGCGGGTGGTGATGGAGGACGGCGACAGCCGCAACTACTCCATGGCGAACCCCCCGCAGAAAAACGACGGGATCGAGCTGCATATCCGGCATGTGCCCGGCGGCAAGTTCTCGGAGCAGGTGCTGAGCAAGCTGGACAAGGGGCAGTTCCTGACCGTCGAGCTGCCTTATGGCGAGTTCTGCCTGTCTGACAACGACGATATGGACGCGGTTCTGCTGGCCACCGGCACCGGGTTTGCCCCGATGAAATCGTTGATCGAGAACCAGATCGCGCTGGGGGCCGCGCGGCCGCTGAAGCTTTATTGGGGTGTCAATACCGAGGCCGATCTTTACATGGCCGATGTCGCCGCCCGCTGGGCTGCGGCGCATCCCTGGATCAGCTTCACGCCGGTCATCTCGTCGCCTTCGGACGGCTGGGACGGGCGCACCGGGTTCGTTCACCGCGCGGTGCTTGAGGACATTCCCGACATGAGCAATGTCGAGGTCTATGCCTGCGGTGCGCCGGTGATGATCGACGCGGCGCGCTCGGAATTCGAGGCCGAGGCCGGGCTGGCCAAAGATCGCTTTTTCAGCGATGCTTTCGTGGCGTCGGGCGACGAGGAATAACGCCGCCTGCGCGGCCCCACCCGGTTTCTGGACTTATCCCGGATGCTATGGCAGGTTGCGGCGCGGCGTTTCCCGCCGGTCCGCTTGGTGCCCGGCAGGTCGCCGGCGCGACAGGCGCCGGGGACCGGACATGCCAGAAAAGGGTGGAGCTCGGATGACGGGGACGACGGAAACAGACGGGGGCACGGCGACGAAATCGCGCGCGCCCGAGGGGATGGCGGGGCTGGCCAAGGGCCTGGCCATCATCGAATTGTTCGGGGAAGAGCACCCGGCTGTCACAGTTTCGTCCGCCGCTGATGAGACCGGCATTTCGCGGGCCAGTGCGCGGCGCTGCCTGCTGACCCTGACCGATCTGGGTTATCTGACCAAGAACGGCCCGCGTTTCATGCCGACCCCGCGCATGTTGCGGCTGGGCCGATCCTATACCGGCGCGATTCCGCTGCCCCAGCTTGCCCAGCATCAGCTTGACGCGGCGCGCGAGGAGTTGGGGGAATCCGTCTCGCTTTCCATCCTGGAGGATGGCCGGTCAACCTTTGTCGCGCGGGCCGAGGCTGCGCGGCTGGTCTCCACCGCGATCCGTCTGGGCACCCGGCTGCCCGCCTATGCCGCGGCCACGGGGCGTATCCTGCTGTCGGCCTATGACGACGAGGCGCTGGATGCCTATCTCGACGCGGCGGAGCCGGTGGCCATGACCAAGTATACGGTTACGGACAAGGCGAAGCTGAAGGAGATCATCCGCGCCGCCAGCCGTGACAAGGTGGCGTTCACCGACGAGGAGCTCGAGCTGGGCATGGTCAGCATGGCCATTCCGGTCTTCGACCCGGACGGCAAGCTGGTCGCCTCGATGAGCGTGAGCGCGGCGCGGCCGCGCGTCACCGTCAAGGACATGCGCAAGCACATGCTGCCCATTTTGCGCATCTATGCCGAGGCGCTGTCGCGGTCCCTTTGAACGATGTCGGCGGGCAAGGCTGCCCGCGTCAGGTCAGCATCATCGTGGTGGTCTGAAGGTTCTTCGCCAGAAGCGTCAGCTTCGGCCCGATCTCGTTGCGGAGCCGTTCGCTCGTGGCGACGGGGCCTGCGCAGCTCAGGGTGAAGATCCGGCCGCTCGACTTGGCGATCACGGGGGTCGCGACCGCGCGGATGGCGGGATGGAAAACCTGGTCGGCCAGGACGAACCCCAAATTCTGGTAGTCGAGCCGGGCCTGCTTGATGCTCTTTTCCCGCGTTGGCCATTCATCCCCAGCCAGGCTGCGCAGATGCGGGGTCATCAGTTCGAGCCGCTCTTCCTCGATCATGGCGAGATAGGCAAGCCCGGCACCGCTGCGGATCATCGGCAGGCGCGATCCGACGCTGTGGTTAAAGACCAGCGCGCCGGTTCCCATCGCGCGGCGCAGGATCAGCATGTCGAACTGGTCGGGCACGCAAAGCGAAACTGAGCCGGGGGCGAGATCGGCGATGCTTTGCATCTCCTGCTTCACCAACTCGCTCAGATCGGTCGAGGGCAGGGCCGACGAGCCCAGCCCGAGAACGCCGAAGCCGATCCGCAGCCGTCCGCCGCTGGTCGGCACAAGATAGCCAAGGCTGACAAGGGTGTTGCACAGCCGCCAGGCGGTGGGCTGGGGCAGGCCGGTCAGCTCGGATATTTCCTTGCTGCCAAGCTCGGTACGCGACGCGTTAAAGCACCGCAAAATTTCAAGTCCGCGCGCCAGCGAGCTGACAAACTGTCGGCTGTCGTCACGAAGTTTTCCACGTTTTTGCGGTTCTCCGCCTTTATCCGCCGGCATAGCTTTATCGCCTGTCAAATGCAGCTTCTCCCATCAAAGGCTCCAATATACCGTAGAGTTCGGCTTTGCAAACCTGTTCGGGCGCGGCACGGGACCACGCAGCCGAAGCGCGCGGGCCCGGCTTTGGGGTTATTGCGACAGCGACAAACCGCTGGACTTGGCCAGCTCGGTCCAGAACTGAAGGTCCGTATCGACGAAGGATTGTGCCTCTTCCGGCGAGCTGTCGCGCACGACCAGCCCGCGCTCGGCTAGGGCCTTGGCCACGTCGGGGTCATGCGTGGCGTCTTCGATGGCCGACGAGATCGCGGCGACCACGTCCGGGTCCATGCCGGCGGGCCCGAAGATGCCGATCCAGGACGACCGGGTCTTGTAGTTCGGCAGGTTGGCTTCGGCCGAGGGGATTTCGGGCGGTCCGGCATAAGCGGTGGAATCGAGCACGGCGAGGATGTTCAGCTTGCCGCTTTCGGCCTGCGGCAGGAACGAGCTGAGCGTTCCGAACACAAGGTCCACATGATCGCCCAGAAGGGCGGTCAATGCCGCGGCGCCGCCCTGGTAGGGCACATGCAACAGGTCGATCCCTTCGACGTCGTTCAGCAATTCGCCCAGCATATGCGGCGAGGTGCCGACACCGGAGCTGCCATAAGTCAGCTCGCCGGGGTGGTTTTTGGCATAGCTCACCAGGTCCGTCATGGTGGTGATGCCAAGCCCCGGCCTTGCGGCGATGGCGGTGTAATTCGTCGCGAAGACCGAGATCGGAACGAAGTCCTCCATCGGATTATAGGGCAGGTCCTTGCCAAGGGCGTAGGACGTAGTGTGCGTCGATGGGTTGCCCATTCCGATCGTGTAGCCGTCCGGGTCGGCCTCGCCGAGCTTGCGGGTGTCCACGGCGCCCGCCGCACCGCCGATATTCTCGATAATCACCGGCTGGCCGATGGTCTCGACCAGCTTTTCGCCCATCAGCCGCGCCGCGGTGTCGAGCGACCCGCCCGGATCATAGGGGACGATAAGCGTGATCGGCTTGTCGGGATAGGATTGCGCAAGCACAGCGGACCCCGAGACCAGCGGCGCCGCAAGCGCCGCCATCCCGATGATCGCGGTTCGCAGAGCATTTCTGACTTTCAAGATGTTCTCCTCCGTCATCTGTCGCACCGGCAAGCAGCGGCGATTCCCTCGCGGCGTTTTGTTCAGATCTCGTCCGGCGTCATACATCGGGCCGAAGCGGTCCGATACGTTCCACCCTAAGCCTCATAAATTTCGCATAGCAAGTTGCAAATTTGTTGGTATGAACTTGTCTTTCCTCTAGAGAGCTGGCAGCGCGCGCCATGCCCAGAAACCGCAAAGGTGGGCGGCGAACGCGCTCAGGGAGCAAAACGGAGGAACCCATGGTCATCGGAAAGCGCCTGAACGCGCTTGTCTCGGCTGCGCTGATCGCAGTCTTCGGTTTCATCGGAGTCCACGAAGGGCTCAGTTTCAACATCGGAAGCGTGTCGCGGATGGGGCCGGGCTTTTTCCCGATGGCACTGGGTGTCATCCTCGTGGTCGTCTCAGCCGTCATTCTGGTCCAGGGGTTTCTGCCGGGCAGCAAGCTGAACGAAACCCTGCAGCTCGATCTCGAACTCAAGGGCTGGCTGCTGGTTCTGGCCGGGATCTGCAGTTTCATCCTGCTGGGCGAGGTCGTGGGCTTCGTCCCCGCCATCTTCGCGCTGGTGTTCCTGTCGGCGCTGGGGGACAGCCGCAACAGTCTTAAGGTGTCCCTTATCGCCGCCGCCGTCACCACGACGGTGGGCTTCGTCATCTTCGGCGTGCTTCTGCGCATCCCGATGAACGCCTTCGCCTGGGGGAACTAATGGATCTGCTTCATAATATCGCCATCGGGTTCTCCAGCGTCCTGACGCCTGAGAACCTGATGTATTCCTTTATCGGCGTGTTCCTTGGGAACGTGGTCGGGGTGCTGCCGGGCGTTGGCCCGCTTGCGGCAATCTCGATGGTCCTGCCGATGACCTACACGATGGGGCCGGAAGCCGCGCTGATGATGCTGGCCGGGCTTTACTACGGCGCGCAATATGGCGGGGCGACAACCGCGATCCTGCTTAACCTGCCGGGGATCGCATCGCATGCCGTGACCTGTCTGGACGGCCACCCACTGGCCCAGCAGGGCAAGGCCAGTTCGACCCTTTTCATCGCGATGATCGCCTCGTTCTTCGGGGCGACGATCGGGATCATCCTGATGATGATGTTCTCGCCGATCATCTCGGAACTGGCGCTTGAGTTCGGGGCGGCGGATTACTTCTCCATCATCATGCTCGGGCTGCTCGCGGCGGCAACGCTTTCGCAAGGCAGCGCGATCAAGGGGCTGGCGATGGTTGCGCTTGGCCTGATGGTCGGGATTTTCGGGATCGACGTGAATTCCGGTCTCGAACGCTTCACCTTCGGAATCCACGAGATGGGCGAGGGGATCAGCCTTGTCGCGCTGGCGGTCGGCATCTTCGGCATCGCAGACATTCTTCAGAACATCAACAAGAACAGCGGCGAGGGCAGTCTTCTGGGGGTCGGGAAACGAACCCTGCGTCCCGAAGGCGACGATCTGCGCAAATCGGCGCTGCCCGCGCTGCGCGGGGCGGGGATCGGGTCGATCCTGGGGATTTTGCCCGGTGTCGGTTCGACCGTTTCCGCCTTCATGTCCTATGCCGCCGAGAAGCGGGTGAACCGTGGCCCGATCAAGTTCGGTGAGGGTGCCATTCAGGGCGTGGCCGGTCCGGAGGCGGCCAATAACGCCGCCGCACAGACCTCGTTCATTCCGACCATGAGCCTAGGCATTCCCGGCGATGCTGTCATGGCGCTGATGCTGGGCGCGCTGCTGATTCAGGGCATCCAGCCCGGCCCGCAGATGATCGCGCAGCATCCGACCGTGTTCTGGGGCCTGATCGCAAGCTTCTGGATCGGCAACCTGCTGCTTCTGATCCTCAACGTCCCGCTGATCGGGTTGTGGGTGCGGATCCTGTCGGTGCCGTATCGGCTGATTTACCCCGCAATCCTGTTCTTCATCTGCATGGGTGTCTACAGCGTGCAAAACAGCATGTTCGATGTCGGCGTGGCGATGGTCTGCGGCGTGATCGGCTTTATCTTCATGAAGTTTGAGTACGAGCGCGCGCCGCTGCTTCTGGGCTTCGTGCTGGGGCCGCTGCTGGAAGAACATTTCCGGCGTGCGCTGATCCTGTCGCGGGGCGATTTCCTGGTCTTTGCGAAAAGCCCGATCAGTGCGACCGTGCTGCTGATCGCGCTGGCGCTGGTCGTCTATGCGCTTGTCGCGGCCCAGCTGCGGCGGCGCCGCGCCGCGGCCTGAGTGGCCGCTTAGCTGATCGCCAGCCAGGTGCCGAGAAACAGCACCGGGCTGGCGATCGACAGCACCGTCAGCGTGTAACCGCGGTTCCAGCGATAGGTCATCACGAAGGACGATGTGCCAACCGCCGAGCTGACCGCAAGCGAACTGCCGGTGAAGGGCCCGAACGAGACCGTCATCGACCAGCCCCAGACCATGGCGACCGCAAGCCAGAGCCCGCCGCCGGTGGGCCAGCCAGGCGCAAGAAACGCGGCAAGCAGGCTTGCGGTGACGGTCGGATTGATCGCCAGCGCCCCGCCCGCCAGGAAGACCGCCGGGATCACGGCGGCGATCAGGGAGGAGCCAAGCACCGATGTGTGCATCTCGGCCAGGTTCACATGCCGCGAAATCTCGGCCACCGTCGCGCTCATTATCACGACGGAGGAGATCATTATTCCTTCGCGTGAGGTGCGGCGCGTGATCGCCGAAATCTCGGCAAGGATGCGGGTTGCCGGCTGCGCGAACAGGCCCTGGCCCAAGGCCCAGGTGAAAGCGGTTGAGAAGACGGCGAAGGAGATCGATTCAATCGTGCTAGTTTTCAGGAAATGGCCAGCCGCCAGCGCGATGACGCTGATGCAGGCGACCACGGAGAGGAGGGTGGCGAGAACCCCGTAATCGGGGCGCGTGCGTGGGGTTTGCCGGGCTTCGGGCGCCGGTTTGCCGCGCATGAGCGCGCGTTCCATCACCCAGCCCAGCAAAAGCATCCCGGCGGAAATGATCAGCCCCGGCAACAGCAATTCGCGGTAGCTGACCCCCGCCACCAGCGAGGTGACAAGCAGCGGCGCGATGGACAGCGGCGACCAGAGCGGTGTGACCCCGAAGCCCCGGATGATGGCAAGCGCCTGACGCCGCAATTCGGGCTGATCCGCGCCTTCCTCGCCCCGCCGGATGGCCAGCGGCGCAAGCAGATGGACCGACCCGACATTCAGGATCAGGCTCAGAAGAAAGGTTTGCAGGTTCAGGGTGACGTATTTGCGCAGACCGCTGGTGCTGCGCAGTCCCGCGAAGAAGGTCGAGATGCGGCGCGACCGTTCGGTCGTATAGGACAGGAAGCCCATGATCAGGATGAACATGAAGAAACTGCTCGACGCATTCGTGGCCGAGGGGGCGATTTCGGACAGGTGAAGCGCACCGGCGATCCAGATCAGTACAGCGATGGCGAAGAAGGTCTTCGCGACTCCGTTCATCCGGTCGAGATTGGCCAGGAAACACAAGCTTGCCGTGATCTGCCAGAACAGGAGCGGAACATCGGTCCCGGTGATCCGCAACCCGAGCAGGACGATGATCGCCCCGGCCACGAGGATATTCGCCACATGGGCCATGCGCGGCGGCATCGTCATAGGGGAGAACGCTTCGTTCGACTCCGAGACAGCAGATCCGTGTCCCGTGGGTCTGGTAATGGCATGGGTCGTCCAATCGAAACCGAATACCGGAGCTGCATAGGTTATAGGGCCTTTATTGTAAAACTAAAATTTGCATAACGAATTCTGCTTGCGCTTGTTGGATGAATTGAACTAGATCAGGAAGACAATAACGGCGGCCGGGTCGGTGCAGGCGACGATGTCGGCATGGACTGCGCAAACGCCCTCCGCCAGGACGAGGAGGCGAGATGATGACTGACACCGAAACTGCTCCCCAGGCTGAAGGACCGCTCAAGGGGCTGAGGGTCATCGAGATCGGCATGTTGTTTGCCGGGCCTCTGGCCGGGACCACGCTGGCCGATATGGGCGCGGACGTCATCAAGATCGAGCATCCCAGCGGCGACGAGGTGCGCAAGCTGGGGGAAAAGATCGACGGTCATTCGCTGTGGTGGAGTGTGACCTCGCGCAACAAGCGGGTTGTCGCGCTGGACATGAAGAGCCCGGAGGGCCGGGATATTGTCTTCAAGCTTTTGGAAACCGCCGACGTCCTGATCGAGAATTTCCGGCCCTGCCGGATGGCCGAATGGGGCATGGATTACGCATCCCTGCGCAAGATCAATCCCGGTCTCGTTCTGGCCCATATCAGCGGCTATGGGCAGAGCGGGCTGTATAGCAAACGTCCGGGTCTGGGGACGCTTGCGGAAGCTTTCAGCGGCTATGCCCATGTGACCGGGCTTGAAGACGGTCCGCCGACGCTTCCGTCCTATCCGTTGGCCGACAGCGTTGCGGCGATCACCGCGGTCTATTCCATCCTTGCAGCGATCTATGCGCGGGGGCGGAATGGCGGGATCGGGGACGAGGTGGATATCAGCCTTTACGAGCCGCTTCTGTCGCTGACCGGACCGATGGTCATCAACTACACCAAGACCGGGGCGATTGCGAAACGGGCGGGAAACCGGGCCCGCTGGTCGACGCCGCGCAACACCTACCGCACGCGGGACGACCGCTGGATCGCGGTGTCGAGCGCGGCCGATTCCGCCGCCATGCGGCTTTTCAAGGCGATCGGGCGCGAGGATCTGACCCGCGATCCCAATTGGCAGACCAACCCCGAGCGGCTTAAGCGGCTTGAGGAGTGCGATACCCTAGTGGCCGACTGGATCGCCGCGCGGGACCAGAAGGAAGCCCTTGAACAATTTGAGAAATTCGATGTCATCGCCGGGCCGGTCTATGATGTCGAGCAGCTCGTGAACGATCCTCATGTGCAGGCGCGCGAAACCATGGTCGAAGTGGCCGATCCGAAGATCGGCAAGACGATGGTGCAGGATGTCGTGCCACGTTTCACCAATGCGCCGGGCAAGATGCAGTGGCTTGGCGTCGATCAGATCGGCCAGCACACCGCCGACGTGATGCGCGAACTGGGCTATTCGGACGAGCAGATTTCAAAGCTTGCGCATCAGCGTGTCCTTCCCGCGCGCACGGCGGTCGCAGATGAAGTGGAATAGCGGCGAAGGGCCGGGGCGCGGGCGGCGGCGCGCGGCCTGACATGAACGGGACCGGCGCACAGGCAGGTCTTGAGCCGCTCGACTGGCGGTCGATCCTGTTCGTTCCGGCCGACCGCGAGCGGTTCGTCGCCAAGGCGCAGTCGCGCGGGGCCGATGCGATCCTGCTGGACCTGGAAGACGCGGTTGAAGACGACCGCAAGGACGCGGCCCGCGACGGGCTGGCGCGAGCGGTCGGGCAGCTGCGCGGCGGGCCTGCCGCGATCGGGGTGCGGATCAACCGGCCCCTGTCCTTGGCGGTCCGCGACATCGCGGCGGCGGTCCGGACCGGGGCGAGCATCCTGTCGCTGCCCAAGACCGAATGCGGCGAGCATGTGCGCCTGCTGGCCGAGGTGGTGGACGAGGCGGAAGAAACGTCCGGCAGCGTGCGCTTCATCGTCAATATCGAATCCGCGGCAGCGCTGTTGCGGGCACAGGACATTGCGACCGCCCATCCACGGGTCGCGGCGCTTGTCGTGGGGCCCGAGGACCTGAGCCATTCGCTGGGCTGCGAGCCGACGCCGGACGCGCTTCAGCTTCCCCGCCAGATGGGCATGATCGCGGCCCGTGCCGCCGGTATCCTGCCCATCGGCCTGATCGGCTCGAACACCGATTTTGGCGATGTCGAAGCGTTCCGGCAGATGGTTTGCGCGTCCCGGAGGATGGGTTTCGCTTGCGGATCGGCAATTCATCCTGCACAAGTGCCCGTGGTCAACAAAGCCTTCTCACCGACGGCGCAAGAGGTGGCCGCGGCGCGGGACATTCTTGCCGCCGCGTCCGGTCGGCGGGGAGCCTTCTCTTTCGAAGGAAAGATGATCGACAAACCCGTTCTGCAGCGCGCCGAGTGGCAGCTTCGCCGCCATGCGCGATACCGCGCGGGTCGGGCACATCACCCGGTTTCCGGCTGAGCGATCTGGCCGGGTGAACCGGACATCATTGCAAGGACCGGCCCGGCCGGACCACTGACCATGGGAGAGGACCATGAACGACCTGCGAACCCAAGCCTATCCGGCGTTGTCCATGTATATCGGCGGCCGTTTCATCGGTGCGGATGAACGTGAGGGGCAGCCCGTGATCAACCCGGCCAACGGCAAGACGCTGGGCAAGCTGCCCCATGCGACGAAAGAAGACCTCGACCATGCTATTGCCTCCGCTCAGACGGCGTTCGAGACATGGCGCTGGAGCAATCCGATGAACCGTTCGGCGATCCTGCGCAGGGTGGCCGGGATGGTGCGAGAGCGGGCCGAGACGCTTGTGCTTAACATCACGCGCGATCAGGGCAAGCCGCTGGCCGAAGCGCGGATCGAGGTGGCCGGGGCTGCCGATCACCTGGAATGGCACGCCGAGGAATGCCGCCGCATCTATGGCCGGTCTATCCCGCCGCGCGTGCCGTCCGTGCGCCAGACCGTGATCCGCCAGCCGGTCGGGGTCTGCGCCGCGTTCTCGCCCTGGAACTTTCCGCTGAACCAGGGGCTGCGCAAGATCTGCGCCGCGCTGGGATCGGGCTGCACCCTGATCCTCAAGCCCGCCGAAGAAGCGCCCAGCTGCATGGTCGCCATTGCCGGTATGTTCGAGGAGGCCGGTTTGCCGCCCGGTGTTCTCAATATCGTCTGGGGCGTGCCCGCCGAGATTTCCGACTACCTGATCCGCTCGCCCATCGTGCGCAAGGTGTCGTTCACCGGGTCGGTGCCGGTGGGCAAACAACTGGCCGCGCTGGCCGGGGCCCATATGAAGCGGGTGACGATGGAGCTTGGCGGGCACTCGCCGGTCATCATCTGTGACGATGCCGATATCGAGAAGGCCGCAACGCTTCTGGCCGCCTATAAGGGGCTGAATGCCGGGCAGGTCTGCATGTCGCCCAGCCGGTTCTTCGTGCAGGAGGGCGTGTTCGACGAGTTTTCCGAGCTTTTCGTCAAGGCTTTTGCAAGCCGCACCATCGGCGACGGGATGGAAGAGGGCACCCTGATGGGGCCGCTTGCCCATGACCGGCGGGTCGAGGCGATGACCTCGATCGTGGCGGATGCGGTCGAACACGGGGCAACGCTGCTGACAGGCGGCGCGCGGCCCGAAGGTCCGGGATCGTTCTTCCAGCCGACCGTTCTGGGCGGCGTCACCGACAGCGCGATGATCATGCGCGAGGAACCCTTTGGCCCGGTGGTGCCGCTGACCAGCTTCGCGACCGTTGACGAGGTGCTGCAACGGGCCAATTCGGTGCCTTACGGGCTGGCTTCCTACGCCTTCACCCGGTCGCTGGAACGGGCGCACCAGATCACCACCCGGCTTGAGGCGGGCATGGTCACGATCAACCATTTCGGGCTGGCCCTGCCGGAAACGCCGCTGGGCGGCGTCAAGGATAGCGGGCTGGGCAGCGAAGGCGGCACCGAGACCTTCGACGCCTACCTGACCACCAAGTTCATCTCGGAACAGACGGTGGCCTAGGCCGCGGCGCCGCGATCCGGCGAGGCGCGCTTAGCGCCGCCTCGCCGCAGGACCGCTCAGCGCGACAGGATCGTGACCGAGTGGCAGGCCTGCATCCCGCCATTGGCATGGATCAGGCCGACTTCGAGATGGGGCACCTGAAGGCCGATTGCCTCGCCGCGCAGCTGGCGGACGCATTCCATGATGCTGTCCATGACGCATGATACGCCGGGCTGACGAGGATCGCCTGACCGACGACGTCATTGCGCTGGCTGACCAATACGGGCGCTATGGCTATCGCATGGTAACCGGCCTGCTGAACAATGCGGGCTGGGATGTGAACCACAAGCGGGTCGAGCGTATCTGGTGGCGTGAAGGGCTGAAAGTGCCACAGAAGCAGAAGAAGAAAGGGCGGCTTTGGCTGAACGACGGGTCATGCATGCGTCTGCGACCCAAACGGCCGAACCACGTCTGGTCGTATGACTTCGTGCAGGATCGCACAACAGATGGGCGCACCTACCGCACACTGAACATCATCGACGAATACACCAGGGAGGCTCTGATGATCCGCGTCGATCGCAAGCTCAACTCAACGGACGTACTGGATGCGCTGACCGATCTGTTCATTCTGCGCGGTCCGCCGGAATACATCGGGTCCGACAATGGGCCGGAATTTATTGCTCTGAAGGTGCGGGATTGGATCACCGCCGTCGGCGCCAAGACAGCTTACATCGAGCCAGGATCCCCCTGGGAGAATGGATACTGCGAAAGCTTCAATGCCCGGTTCCGGGATGAACTGCTGAATGGTGAGCTGTTCTACACCTTGCGCGAAGCCCAAATCCTGATCGAACAATGGCGCGTCCACTATAATACCGTCAGGCCGCACAGCGCATTGGGGTACCGTCTGCCTGCGCCGGAAACCATCGTGCCGATGGACCAAAGGCCCGCGATGCACTAACAATCAAACCGGACCACCCGATGGGGGCACGCAAACCGGGTCAAAAGTCGCTCTCGACCATGTGTATTGGTGGCGGCCAAGGGATCGCGATATAGATATTTAACATAAATCAAATTATGCGCATAAATGCATTGTAGCGGGCACATTCTAAACCGGGCTGCGACAAATCCTCTATCTTCTCGTCAAGCGCCTCAGCGGATGGCAGACGAACCTATGACTGTTCACCAACAACTTTTTCCGAGCTGGGCGTGAGCGGCGTCTCAGTAGGAGTCGCGCTTCATGTACCACTTACGCTTCATGAACTGCTCTGCCGAGCGCGGCATTGAGCCATTATAGCTGAATGCAACAGGCTGGACGAACAGCAGCTTAAACGTGACGAGCTTGCCTATGATGAATAAACAGCGATCCGAAGCCAGAAATTGCGATCAACATTAGCCCAAGCATGGCATAGCCATCGGGCAACTCCCCAAACACAAGCAGGCCCAACAGGCCCGAGCGTGCATATTTGATCGTTTTGAGGAACAATTAGCGAACGGGCTGGCTATTGACGGCTGCGTTTGACTGCGGTTGGCTATCT
>LULE01000015.1_pt1 | contig 97432 bp, 110 predicted proteins | sample 728231 | NCBI WGS metagenome assembly LULE01 (sample SAMN03860297, study PRJNA289734) | marine metagenome | biome: seawater column; feature: ocean; material: water; isolation source: Red Sea water column Station 192 - depth 10m | place: Saudi Arabia: Red Sea | collected 2011-10-15 | depth 10 m | reverse complement strand
TGAAGGCGCGCGAGGGCGCAAAGGCAGCGCGCCAAAGGTTTGCGCCGGTGACGGGAAGGAACAGATCAGAACGACCGCTGGACGTTGTGCAGATCGATCACACACCAGCGGACATCATCCTTGTCGACAGTTTCGAGCGCAAACCCATCGGCAGGCCTTGGGTGACCTTGGCGATCGACATCGCCACGCGCATAGTGACGGGATACCACGTCAGCTTCGAGGCGCCGTCCCGCCTTTCGGTGGCCTTGTGCCTCACGCGGGCCGTCGCCCCCAAAGCTGAATTTCTGGCGAACCTCGAGTGTAATGTCGCGTGGCCCGCGCAGGGCAAGCCGGTCAGCATTCACGTCGACAATGGCCGCGATTTTCGGTCACGCGCCTTTCAATCGGCCTGTGCCGAATGGGGGATCAATCTGGTCTATCGACCGCCGGGAAGCCCTCACTTTGGTGGGCATGTCGAGCGGCTGATCGGGACCATGATGGGCGCGGTGCATCTCCTGCCGGGAACAACGCAGTCGTCGGTCGCGGCCAAGGGCGGCTATGATGCCGAAGGCATGGCTGCGATGACCTTGGGCGAATTCGATCGATGGTTTGCCTTGGAAATCTGTCGCTACAACAACAGCATCCATTCGAGCCTTGGCTGCACACCTGCCGCCAAGTGGGAAGCGCTCGCCGGTGAAATGGCCGGCGACATCCCCTTCGACATGGAGGCGTTTCGGGTGAGTTTCCTGCCAAGTGAGCAGCGGCAGGTGCGTCGTGACGGCATCCATCTTTTCGACCTGCGCTACTGGTCCGACGCCCTCGCGGGCTATGTCGGTCGTCGGGACGGAAAGGTGGTCGTCCGCTACGATCCCCGCGACCTCTCGGCCGTCTGGGTCGAACTGGACGGCGGCAGATGTGTCGAGGCCCGGTACCGCAACCTGGAAATCCCGCCGGTGTCGCTCTGGGAATACCGCGAGGCCATGCAAAAGGCACGGGCCATGGGGAAGGTGGGGGCGAATGAATTGATCCTCGCCGAATTGATCCGGCAGCAACGCCAAATCGAGGGTGAAAGCCGCGCGCTAACCAAGGCAGAGCGCCGATTTCGTGAAAGGAATTCTTCGATGAAGGGTCCGGCCGCCGATGATCGGGCGTCGGAGGGGCTGCGACCGGTCGACACGGGTGATAAATCGCGCCCCATGTTTAAAGTGGAGCGTTGGTGAACTGAGGGCAGAAATAATAGAAGACGGTCGTATCGCTCTCATTCAATCGGACATCTGGATCGGCTTTCCGCGGGCCGAACAAGTGCTGGACCGGCTGCAAGGCCTCATCGAGATGCCACGGCAGACTCGAATGCCGGGCCTTCTCGTGCATGGGGCATCTGGCATCGGCAAGACGATGATCGCCCGCAACCTGTCGCGCAGGTACGCGCCGGAATACGATCCGGAATCAGGTATCACGCGCACTCCGCTGCTTCTTTTGCAGGCACCACCAGCCCCAGACGAGCGGCGGTTCTATATGCACATCCTCGCTGCCGTCGGCGCTCCGTCATCGGCGCTAAGCTTGCGGGCGCAAAGTGTCGCCTCGCTTGAGGTCCGCGTTGTTGGCCTTCTTCGCGACCTCGGGCTTCGGATGATCATGATCGACGAAGTTCACAACCTCCTCGCGGGAACCCATCGCGAACAACGCCGGTTCCTCAATGTTCTGAGGTATCTCAGCAACGAATTGGAGGCGTCGCTGGTTTGCTTCGGCGTCAGCGAAGCGGTCGATGCTATTCGCGGCGATGTCCAACTCGCGCGACGCCTGGACGAACACCACCTGCCAAACTGGCGCGACGATGCCGAGTTCTCGGACATGATCCAGACCCTGATCGCGGCCATGCCGCTTGCGAAGAAGTCCAATCTGAAGGTTAAATCGCTCAAGCAGATATTGGCGCTGACCGGCGGGGTGACCTCGCGGATATTTTCCTTGGTCAAGGACCTATCCATCGACGCAATCGTCACGGGCCAAGAATGCATCACCGACGATGCAGTCGCAAAATGGACGCCCGTTTGGTCGCGCCATGCGAAAACCCAGCGACGGCTCGAGAAGGCCGGAGCTTGAAACAGCGCCCGTTGCCGAAAACTGTCACGCCTCTCGCAGATGAACTGCTTTCTGGATGGCTGACGCGACTGGCGGTCGCCAACCACTGCGAGGTCGACGAGCTCCTGGCGCATATTGGAGTCGATACTCGACAGGTCGCCATGCTGGATTTTGAGGTTGAGGTGGCCGCGACCACAGCAGAAAAGATATCGATTGCGGCCCGTGTTGCCGCTGAAACTGTGCAATCCCTTACCTTTGGGACAATGACCCAGACCGAAGCCCTGATGACGGCGCAGGTTGCGTTCCAGTCATGTCCCGACTGCTCTCGGCGTGGCATTGCGCTCAAACAGTGGCGGAAATTATGGGCATTCGACTGCCAGATCTGCGGCACCCGACTCCTTTCGATCCTCATCAAGCCTGATCGCAGCCGAATATCCGAACAGCTGGTTCGTCGTGCTCGAAGCGGGGCAGGGCTGCTCGAAAGTGCGGTAACGTCCAACTGCGCCAACAAACTTAGACGCGCCATGCGGGCGGCCACCTATGCCAAGGCGCTCAAGTCCGTTCGCGCCGATACGGCCTTTGCCCTTCAAAGTCCCAGACCCGACGTGAGACTCTTTTGCCTTGCTGCCATCTCCGTGGCTCAGTCACGTCCACTGGCCAAGGCGGCTATGTTCAGCTTTGGCCTTGATGGGTACGCAAGAGTTGCCTTGCTTCGTGCGTTTGAAGACGAGCCCCGTCTTCTTGCCGCAGTTGACCGGATCGTACTGCGAAACAGGGAAAGACTCCGACGAGCTGGCGCCTGAATGTCATGTTTAAGGGCAACAAACACCGCTCAACGCGCACTGTGCCGGATTTAAAGGCAACGCGACATCGGGTCGCAGCCGCGCAGGGCACAGGTGCCGCCATATGGCAATGCATTAACGATGGCCACGTCCCAGCCGTTCGAGGCGCATTTGCGGGCTGCGTTCACGCCGGCCATGCCGGCGCCGATCACGATCTGATCGTTTATTCGGCACATTCCTTCTCAATTCGAAGATGGGTCAAGAGAGCGATCTGCAAGATCGCGGCGGCTGCCGAGATGACGAAGACCGTCTCAACCCCAAACGCGGCAACACTGACACCGCCGACGAGAGGCAGTGCGAAGGCCGGTGCGGTGAGGGCGTTGAAGTATCCGCTATAGGCCGGTCGCCGGTCGTCCGGCGAAATTTCCATAAGGAGTCCGATCACGGCAATGGTCAGGCCGTTTGAGAGGGCGCCAAGCACGAAGAAGACAGCCATAAGGAGGGCGAGGCCGCCGTCTGTTGCCGTCGGGAATAACAGAATCCAAAGCAGCGCGAGAGGCGGTCCGGTCCTGGTGATTGCGATCCCACGCATCAGGCTCAGTTTGCTCAAGCGGTCGCCCCACCAGCCCCAGAGCGGGTTGGCCGCAAGAGCACCGGCCGTCTGCGCGGCAAGTAGCAGAGCTACATTTTCCAGGCCGATCCCGATCTCGCTGGCCGCGACGATGTAAAACGGCGCGGCGATCAGAACGGCAGCACCGGCCCACTGCGCGAAGACAAAGCGGCGGAACACCGGGTCGTCGCGGAACACCTGTCGGCCTTCACTCAGGTACGCCAGGAAGCTGGTGCTGGACTTGAGCGGTGCGGTGCGCTGCGGCTCGCCCATACTGACGAAGACGATCGACGAGACCAGCATCAGGGCCGAGGCTAAGCCGAGCACGGCAGCATAAGACAGAGGCATTTCGAGCGTCCTGACAAGCCGGTCGGCGACAGCGGCCACGCCAAGGGCGGCGAGCCCGCCACCGAAGAATCGCAATGCGAGCATCCGGCTGCGCAGCTCGGAAGGCACCGACCTTGCGACGATGTCGTTGTAGGGCACGCCAACGATTCCGCTGAGGCCCGCGTAGACTGTCCAGAGCACCAGTGTCACGGCGCCGAGCGCGGCAAAGGACCACCCAGCCGTTCCGCCAAGCCAGAGAACCGCAGCGAGCGCAGCAATGGCGAAGGTTCGACCGAACGCCCCGAGGACATAGAAGGGCATGGACGACCCGCTTCGGCCCGCGAGGTAGCCTACGACGATCTGCGGAAGCAGCCATCCCAGTCGCAGGATCGTCGGAACCGCTCCGACCGCGATGGCGCTGCCTGTCAGCTGATGGACCAGCGCAGACATGAGCGTGGCGCTGTCGACCGCGGACGAGCCGGCCTGGAACGCTGCACCGGCCCCGGCCACGTGCCAGAACCTGCGGCGCGGCGTCACGTCCCGCTCCAGTCCGCCGGATCGACATAGAGGCCGAACCACATCGACCAGAGACCCAGCAGGATGAACAGTGCCCCAAGGATCCAGCGGCGCATCCGCAACCAGTCGGCGAACTTGGAAAGCCCGCTTGCGAGGCCGGGCCAGAGGGTCAGTGGCAAAAGCGGCAGCGACAGCGCAAGGGCAAAGGTGCCCATCAGAAGCATGCCCGACACTGCCGACCCCGACAGTGTCGCCGCGCCGATCAGGGCGAAGAGGATCGGCGCGGCGCAGGCCGGGATGTTAAACCCGAAGGCGAGGCCCTGAAGGACCGGATTGCCAGCCGTGCGCCAGCGGTCCGGCGTAAGCCCGATGCGATGCCGAAAAACGCGATCCCAGCGGAACAGCATCGCGACACCGAGCGTCAGGTAAATCGCCCCGAACACCAGCCAGAACCCCGTCTGTATTCCGATGGCACGCTGCCCGAGGTAGACGATCGCGCCGCCAAACCCGGCCATGACGACGAGACGAGCCACGATGAAGCTGCCGGCAGCGGACAACCGTCGTGCGGCGGGGCGGGCCAGTTGCCGGTCCAGAAAGAGGAGATGCGCGCCGATGGTGCAGGGCTCTACAAAGCCCAAGAGGCCAAGACCGAAGGCCAGCGCGACAGTTTGATAGGTAAGATCCAAGTTTGCTTCCAATCTGCACTCTTCCACACCGTAAGGCTTCCACCAACCGGAAGCTCAAGTCGCTTGGAATCACCCTGCGCAGCAGCTGAGCGCCGCCACGTCCTTCTCGAAGGTCTGGGCCGCCAGCTTCAGCCCTTCGACCGTCGTCAGATAGGGGAAGATCATCGCGCCCAGCTCCTCGTAGGTCATGCCGGCCTTCAGGGCCATAGCGGCGGTCTGGATGCTGTCAGCGCCTTCCGGTGCGAGGATGTGCGCGCCCAGGAGCCGCTTCGACCGCCCGTCCGCCACCAGCTTGATCAGCCCCCTTGTGTCGCGCGCCGCAAGGGCCCGCGGGACAGCGTCGAGCGGCAGGACCGAAGTGCGCACGTCGTGGCCCGCCGTCTTCGCCGCGGTTTCGGTCAGGCCGACGCTTGCAACCTGCGGATCCGAGAACACGACCGCCGGCATAGTGCTGTTGTCGTAGACGAGGCTGTCGCCGTTTAGCGCATTCTTCGCCGCGAGCCTGGCGCCGTAGGCCGCCATGTAGACGAACTGGTCCCGTCCTGTCACATCGCCGGCGGCGTAGACGCCCGCCCGGCTCGTCCGCATCCGGTCGTCGACCTTGATGCCGCCGCGGCCGTTGGTCTCGATCCCGGCGCGCGCGAGAGCGAGGCTCTCCGTGTTCGGCACGCGGCCCGTTGCGAGCAGCAATTCTTCGGCTCGAAGCCTTGCTTCGCCGCCCTCGGCTTGCACGGTCAGCGTGATCCCGGGCTCGTCCTGTGTCGCTCGGAGGTAGGACGCCACTGTCCTGACCGCGATGCCTTCCGCCTCGAAGGCGCGCGCCAGTGCCTCGCCGATTTCGGGCTCGGCTTCGGGCAGAAGCCCGCGGCGCGTGACGATGGTGACGCGAGTGCCGGCCCGCGCAAAGACTTGCGCTAGTTCGACACCGACATAGCCGCCGCCGATGACGATCAGGGACGAGGGCAACTGATCGAGTTCCAAGATCGATGTGCTGTCGTGGTGTCGAACTTCATCCATGCCCGGAATGTCCGGCACATACGGGCGCGATCCGGTGGCGAGGACGATCTTGCCGGCCGAGACCGGATCGCCGTCGACTGTCAGCCCGCCGTCCTCGCCGAAGCTAGCCTCACCTTCGAGATAGGCGATGCCGTTGTGTTGCGGCAAGACGTCGATGTATTTCGCCACGCGGAGGTCGTCGACAAGGGCCTGCTTCTGCCGCACGAGGGCGGCCCAGTCGGTGATCCGCGCCTCGGCCTCGATCCCGTCGAAACGCCGGGCGGCGCGGGGCGTGTGCATCACGTCCATCGCGCGGATCATCGCCTTCGAGGGCACGCAGCCGACATTCACACATGTACCGCCGATGACCCCATGGCCGATCAACGCCACCCGCGCGCCATCCTCGGCGGCAGAGATCGCGGCGGAGAACCCGGCCGATCCGGCGCCGACCACGGCGAGATCGTAGCTTCCGTTTCCGTTCGAGCAGCAGTCAGACATTGGTGTCTCCCTATTAGGGCCGGGCCCTGCGGGCCAGCGCGTAGATCGTGAGAAGGACGAAGAAGACGAGAGATGGGATCAGGTCGTATTCGAGAACGCCGGCGAGCGCCAACAGCCCGACCGCGCCAAGCAGGACCACGAGAACCGGTGTGAAACAGCAAAGCGCGGCGATGACGGTCCCGATCACGCCGGTCAACAGGAGCTTGTCCTTCATGACCGGGCTCAGGATCGCGAGGCGTCGTCGAGCAGCACGGCGCTGTAGCCATAAGCCGCGGGCTGGGCGACGATTTCGTCGAGAGTGGTCAGCGCGTCGTCGAAGGTGATCGTGTAAACGCCGGATTCGCCGCTGTCGTGCTCTTCAAAATCGAGGATCTCGACGCTTGCCGATTTTTGAAAAGCCTCACCGACGATGTAGGAACAAGACGGGCACCAGAGCCCGCTGACCTCGATACGGGCCTGGCGTTCCTCGGCAGAGGCGATGCCAGCCGTCATCAGCGTCACGGCGAAGGCGAGGAATATTTCACGCATGGTGCGTCCTTTCTCAATATCCGAGGAGCGGCGGGGCGATGTAGGGGAAGGCCAGCGAGAGCGCGACGACCAGCGCTGCCGTCCACAACGCGCCTTTCATGAAGCGCCGGTTCACCGGTCGCTCGCAGCTGCCATCGGCGCAGGTCTGGGGGACGGGTCGGTAGACCTTCCAGAACCCGTAGGCCAGCGCGGCGCCGGCGAAGGCGAAGAAAAGCCACTTGTACTGGTAGAGCGCGCCCAGCTGGCCGATCCATGCGCCCGTGGCGCCAAGGCTGAACAGCACCAGAGGCAGGATGCAGCAGGACGTCATCGCGAGCGCCCCGAGAATGACGCCCGCCGTCGCCGCTTTCGTGCCGAGATCGCTTTCCTGTTCGGGCGCAGTATTGGCCTCTGACGTCATGTCCGGACTCCCGATTGATCCAGTCTGACATCAGGCGTACCGTCTGTAGCGACTACAGATGAAAGGATTTTTCGGGATGCCACAGATCACGAACGCGCGAGGCTATCCGATCGGCGCCATGTCCCGCGAGACCGGGGTGAATATCGAGACGATCCGATACTACGAGCGTATTGAGTTAATGCCGAAACCGGACCGCACCGCCGGCGGGAACCGCCAGTATACCCACGACCACCTCAAACGCCTGGCGTTCATCAAGCGCAGCCGCGAGCTCGGGTTCGGCATCGAAGAGATCAGGGCGATGCTGACGATGGTGGACCAGGACAGCGTTACCTGTGGCGAAGTGCATGCCATGACCACGGAGCACTTGGATTCGGTCAAGGAGAAGATCAGGCATCTCAAGAAGCTCGAACGGGCGCTCACCGGCATGGCGGCGGAATGCGCTAAAGGCGACGTTCCGGACTGCCCGATTATCGAGACGCTGTTTGAAGCCTGCAATCCGGATCGCAACAAGACAGCGCGGTAGAAGCGTGGCCTTGGCGGGTCGGACCATATCAAAGACGAGCTGCCTTGCCTTCGCGCAACGCGAATTCGATGCGTGGTTACCGTCTTGGGCGGCCCAAGGCATGGCATCATGATCAAGGCAGGTAATGCATTGTCGGGCGCCGCCGGTAATGGCAAGTTGATACTCGCTCATGGACTGATCTCTCCGCGACGTCCGGCTTCACCGTGGACGGCGAGCGTCGCCGCAAACTCCCCGCATCCGAACCGTTCGACCATGGCCCTGACCCGGTCCTTGTAGGCCACAAGGCCGATCCTGCGCTGCAGGTCGGCGGCATGAAACTGACGGTTCCCAACCGGCGCGAAGCGGGTCAGACGCACCAGCTCGGTTTCGGCACTCCCAGGATCTGAACTGGGGCAACTGATGAATCTCGGCGTTGCCGGCGGTCGCCTGGCGGGCGTCTGCCAGCGGCGCATGAAGCCGAGGAGAAAACCCGCCGGAACGCAGGTGTTTCCGCGGGCTTCGTTGAAGGCCATGAAGCGATCCCAGATTGCTTGCGTGTCCACGTTCCAGCAGGGCAGGGTGGCTTTCGCCGCCTTGATGAGCGCCGCCCAGGTGGTGCGATGGACGTTCGAGCCGGGGGCGATCTCGATCTTCCCGGAGAAGATAGTTTTGTTATTAGATTCTCTATATAGTGATGTGTCGCCCCCAGTTGACGCCAGATGCTGTGGCGACTCGTCGGCGACGCAGCCAAAGCGGAAGAGCCACGGCGCGAACTTGCCGTTGGGCTTCCAGCGCTCGACGCGAAGCTCCGACGCCGCGAGCTCAGCAAGCAGGGTCGTGAGATGCTGGCGGGTCACACCCATGATCTCGGAAAGCGTGGACAGCGTGAAAGCAGCGGTGCCGCGATCGAGCCCGTTGTAGCCGTCCTTCCAGGCGATGCCGTCGAGGATGATCGTCGCGAGCTTGTGCGCGGAAACGGACAGGTCGCATCGGAGGATCTGTCGCAGGATTGAGCCGGTCGTAAGGTCCATGAAAGTCGTCTCTTTCGAGGGACGACGTCAGATCGTGAGGCAACAACATTTCTGCCAGCAAAACAACTTTGCTGGTTGCAGGTCTCCGGGCGATCGGCTAGAAAACTCGGGCACAGTGAGCAATCGGGCGCGGCGTCGGACTATCGGTCTGGCGTCGTTCTCTTTTCTGGGTCTGGGATGCACAGCCTCCGGTGCAAATGGTGAATCAGGCCCGGGGTGACCCGGGCCGGGAAATGGTCAGTAGCGGACTTCTTCGGATCCGTAGTTTCCGGCGTGGTCACGCCAGTCGACGAAGACCGAGCGGTAGAAATAACTGCCGCATCCGTTCGGGATCCTCAGCTGCGAGGCAGGCGGGACCTGGGCCGTGCTGGACGGGGTCCAGCGATAATCGCCCTGTACGCCGTAGGACCCGAGCCGCGTCGAGTCGCTGCGGTTGCAGTCTCCGTCGCGGTTTTCGTGCTGGCGGTACTGGATGTGATAGACGCGGATGCTACGCACGAAATCGAAGGCGTCACCCGAAATGTCGACGTCCGCCCCGTCCGTGGTCTGGACCTCGACGACCGGCGCATCCTCCGGGAAGGACTGCCGGGGCAGGGTGGCCTGGAAGGCGGCATCGAACAGGCGCTCGGCCGGTCCGGGGGCCTCGATCGGCGAGAACGACACCCCCATTGGACAGCGCCAGATCTGGAGCGGCGGTTCGATGGGCCAGGGGGTGATCCGGCGGATGAACACCGCGCGGGCATGGGCACAAGGCGCGGAGGCCGGCCAGCCGCCCGCGAGGCAGAGCAGGATGGCGCAGTCCACCTGGTAGGCGCTCGCCGGGGCCGCCAACGGGACCTGTCCCGAAAGCGTCAATGTCGCGGCCATCGCCAGCCGCAGGATCTTGCGTCGCATGTATCGACTCTCCACAAAACTATGCGGGCGAATACAATACAACACGCATGACAGCAATCGGATTTCTTTGCGATGTTTCACCGGCTGAAGCGGGGACCAGCCGATTTGCGACCAAACCTCGTGAACTCTCGTCAAATTCTGGTACGCTCGCCCGACGAGGAGGGCCTGATGGCGAAGTTCCAGCTGACCGAACCGATGCAAAAAGATGTGCAGGCGCGGATCGAAGTCGGCGCGGCGCAGTTCTCCGCGCTCAAGGCAGACCTCGAGCATGCGGCGGCGCTGGCAGAGAGGGGCGATTTCGCCGTGTTCGATGCGCACACTTTCGAGCCGGAGGCGTTCGATCGCCGACAAGGATGACGACCCGACCATCCGATCTGCTCAGGCCGAACTCGCAAACGTATTTCGCTACACCATCAGAATTGAAGCCGGGACCGGCAGCTAGGCTATTGCTGGTCGCTTCGATTTCACCAACGGGAATCCCGGTTCATGCGAAGGCGCGTTTGCCCCGGGTCACAACCGATCCTTCAGCCGGCGCACGAAATCCATGCGTTCATGCAGGACGGCGAGAATGATCGGGCGCGGCGCGACGAGCCAGACGACGTAGTGATGCTCGCAGCGAAAAATGCGGACGTCTTCCGGCAGTTGATCCAGAGTCTTCGACCGCGCACGTCCCGCTGCCATCGCATCGCAGCAGGCCTCGATCTGATCGAGATACCTGTCGGCCTGATCGGCGCCCCAGGTTTCATAGGTGTAGGACCAGATCGCGCGCAGGTCCTCCTCGGCGCCGAGCGTGAGATCGTAACCCGCCACCCTGGGACCTATCGTTCGGCTTGCTCACGCGCTTCGCGGCGGATGTCACGGATCGATTTTTGGGAGAACTCGCCGCGACGAGCCTGGTCGATGCGCGGTCCAAGGAAGCCTGCAAGTGCCGCGAAGGCATCGTCCTCGCTCATGCCACCCAGCGATGGCGCATCGCCGAGCGTCCTGTTCAGGACGTACTCTTTGATGCTTTGACCCTTCAGGGCCGCGATGGCCTTGAGCTTCTGGTGTTCTTCCGCGGTGATGTCGATCGAGAGTCTGGGCATGCCTTGAAGATAGCGACGTCTGACCCACAAAACAACATTTGTTCACTCTAGGATCTCGACCAGTCGTCCGTAGTCGCGGCTGACCTCCTGCGCCTCGAGGAAGGCGCGCTGACGCTCGGCATCGAGGCAGCGGAAGTAGTCCTGGATGTCGGCGATGTATCCCTCGAAGTCGGCCCGAAGCAGGTCGGCATACACGCGCACGTCTTCAGGGTTTTCGGGCAGGAAGGGCCGGTCCGGCGCAATGCAGGCGCTTGCCATCTGACCGCTCAGCACGAAGATCGCCGCCAAACCGGGCAGGTTGAAGCGTCCGACACAAAACATGCGCAGGGCAAAACTCCTTTGCCGGTATGAATCGGTGAATTTGTGTGATAGCGGGCCTAAGTGCGCGAAAGCATCCAGTCAAGATGAAGAAATCGTCTTGCGGTCATTTATGTTGTCTTGTATCGCCCGTGTGGAAATGTCCCGCGGGCCGGTACTCATGATGAGGAGGGCCCAAGGGAGGTCATGATAGAAGAAGCACCGAATGTGGTCACCGAAGACGGACTGCGCGGATTGCTCGGCCAGGGATACAGGGCCGAGGTCGTCTGCAAGGAAGGCGCCGAGAAACGCCACAACAGCTGGTACGGTACCTGGACCGTGCGGGCCGTCTCTGCCGATGGACGGGACGAGAAACTGCTCGTCACCTCGCGCAGCTATCTCAAGATACGCGAATTCAAGACGATCGTCGGCCTCGTCAGTTTCCTGGCCGACATGGGCGCGACCGTCGTCTCAATCCCGCTCGAAGAAGGCGGACGGGTTCCGCACGAAGCCCCGGGCAAACCTCTGGCCGCCAAGGCCTGACGGATTCACCGCCTGCCGCGTTCTCGCGGTCCTTGCCCTGCTTGGTACAGGTGTTTGTTCCGCACCCTCGGCCTTGCTGGCGCAGACGACGACAGGCGGGTTCATCTTCTCCGTCGGCCAGGACGGCCGGCTGATCGATGTGTCTGCCACGCAGGCTGGTCCAGACGCATCGACCGACCTGCAAACAGGCGATGCAACGGGTCCCGGCGACCGGCTCTTTCTCTTCTCCAATCGGTCGCAAGACGAAGCGGACACTGAGACCGCATCGCGCGCGCCCGTTCCGGCTCATCCCGACATTCTTGCGGCGATCGAGGCGACCGCCTTCCGCTATGCCGGTCATCCCGGCTTGCGGCGTGCCGGTCTCTCGGTCACCGACTGGGCCGCTCTCTACCGCGCCAATATCGAGATCGAGAGCGCGTACAATCCGCGCGCGCTGAGCGACGCGGGTGCGATCGGGCTCGGACAGCTGATGCCGGACACGGCGCGCGTTCTGGGCGTCGATCCGCATGATCCGCACCAGAACCTCGACGGCTCGGCGCGGTACCTGTTGATGATGCTCGACCGTTTCGGCGACAGCCGCCTGGCGCTCGCCGCCTACAATGCCGGACCCGAGGCTGTCGACCGCCACGGCGGCATCCCGCCTTACCGAGAAACCATGGGCCATGTGGCGAAAGTGACCGCCGCGATGCTGCGCCTGAGAGGAGAGATTTCGTGAGAAGACAAGAGACCCTGACCGCCGTCGCGGCGACCCTGTTGATCGTCGCCGCAGGACCGGCGCTGGCGCAAAGCATCGACCTCTCGCCGGTGCAGACCCTGTTGCAGGGCATCGTCGATGCGATCACCGGCCCCCTGGGCATCGTGATCGGCACGCTGGCACTGATCGGCGTGTTCCTGTCCTGGCTCTTCGGCATCCTCGATTTCCGGCAGGCGCTCTGGGTCGTGGTGGCGATCGCCGGGATCGCCGCGGCCCCGACCATCGTCGCCGCGATCTGGACCACCTGAGAGCAAGCCATGGCGGAGCAGTCGCGCGTCTTCATCGGCCTCCTGAGGCCGCCCAAGCTCATGGGCTTGCCGATCATGTATGCCATGGTCTGGCTCTTCGGCTCCACGCTCCTCTTCCTCTGGGTGCAGAGCTGGGTCGTGGCGCTGATCGCCGGCATCGCCTGGCCCGCGCTCTGGAAAGCCGCCGACTGGGATCCGAACTTCCTCGATGTGCTGGTGATCACGCTCCAGGAGACGCCGCCGACCCGGAACCGGAAGCATCACGGAGGCGACAGCTATGCCCCGTGATGCTGGATACGGCGAGGATCTCGATCTCGGGACGGCGCTGCCGCCGTGGGTCACGGGCGAAAAGCGTCTCTCGCAGATGCTGCCCTATGTCAGCCTCGTCAGCGACACCACGATCCGCACCCGCGGCAACGAGCTCATGCAATGCATCCGGCTCGAGGGGGTGAACAGCACCACGAGCGAGGACGCGCATCTCGACCGCATCGGCGCACTGATGGCCGGGATCGTTGCGCAGGCCGGGACAGGGTTCTCCTTTTACCTTCACAAGGTCTCGAAAGCGGTCGAGGTGGATTTGCCGCCAATCGAGGACACAGGCTTCGCGGGCGAGATCGACCGGCGCTGGCGCAACCATCTGCGCGCGTCGGGGCTCCGCGACAAGACGCTGACCCTGACGGTCCTGAAACGCCCCGAGGCGGGGCGAGGCCTGCCGTTCTTCGCCGCCGCCTCCCGGGCACGGCTCGCGCAGGACACGGTTCGGAGGCTGCGCAAGCTCGACGAAGTGGTGGGGTTCATCCTCTCCACCTTCGACGAGATGAAGCCCCGGCTGTTGTCCGCAAATTCCGGCGCACTGCTCGGCTTCCTCGGCAGCCTCAATACCGGCTGCGAACATCCGCTCTTCCCGCGCTCGCGCTTCGGCATCCTCGCCGAAGACGTGTCCAACACCCGTGTGACCTTCGACGGTCCCACCATCCGCCTCTCCGACGGGGCGGCGGGCGAGAAATTCGGCGCGATCTTCGCGGTCAAGAACTACCCCGCCAAGACCGACGCGCTGATGCTCGACGAGCTGAACCTGCCGGTTGACATGGTCGTCACGCATTCCTTCGTGCCCATCAACTCGAACATCATGGCCGGCCGGATCAAGCGGCAGCTGCGGCTGATGCAGGCCGCCAATGACGGGGCGGTCAGCCTCGCCGAGGAGCTGGAACTCGCGCAGGACGACCTGGAATCGAAGCGCCTGATCTTCGGCGAGCATCACATGACCGTCGCGGTCTACGCCAGGACCCGCGCCGCGCTCGACGATATCTGCGCCGAGGTGCGCAACATCGCCGCCAGCACCGGCATCAACCTGATCTCGGAAGCTTTCGGCGCCCGGGCGCACTACATGGCCCAGCATCCTGGCAATACCGGGGCGCGGAGCCGCAAGGCCGCGATCACCAACCACAATTTCGCGGATCTCGCGACGCTGCATCGCACGCCTCTCGGCAAACTCGGAAGCGATGTGCCCTGGGGCCTGCCGATCACGCTCTTCCCGACGCCCGAACGCGGCGGGTTCCGGTTCAATTTCCACGAACAGGGCGCGCCGGACCGCGAGCCGACCGGCGGGCACACGTTGATCCTCGGCCGCCCCGGCTCCGGCAAGTCGGTGCTCGCGGCCTTCCTCATGGCCATGGCACGGCGCGCGCATGCCCGGCTCTTCGTCTTCGACTACCGCGCCGGGATGGAAATGGCGGTGCGGGCGCTTGGCGGCAGCTATTCGGCCGTGCGGGCCGGGCGGCCCACAGGTCTCAATCCGCTGCAGACCGAGACCGATCCGCGCGGCCAGGCCTGGCTCGCGGACTGGCTCGCGACGCTCCTCGAACGTCGCGACCGCCCGCTCACCCCGGTGCAGACCAACCGGCTGCAGGAGGTCGTGCGCCAGAACGCCTCGGCCAGTCATCAAGGCCTCCGCAATTGGTCGGATTTCGCCTCGCTGCTGGTCTCGACCGACGACGAGGGCGATCTCTTCGAGCGCATGCAGGAATGGACGTCCCAAGGCCGCTACGGCTGGATCTTCGGTGCCAACCCGCACGACACATTCAGCCTCGCCGGCGACATCTCCGGCTTCGACCTGACCGGCATCCTCGACTCCGAGAGCGAGCGGGAGCGCATGGCGGTGCTGTCCTATCTCTTCCGGCGCGTCGAGCGCGTGATCGAGGACCGCAAGCCCACCGTCATCCTGATCGACGAGGCCTGGAAGGCGCTCGACAACACCTATTTTGCCGAGCGGCTGTCGAACTGGCTGGTGACCGCCCGGAAACAGAACGCCGTCGTCGTGATGATGACCCAATACGCGAGCCAGCTCGAACGCACCCGCACCGGCAAGACCATCGTCGAGGCGGTGCCGACGCAGATCCTCTTGCCCAACATCCGCGCCAGCGAGGCCGATTACGCCATGCTGGGTCTCTCGGAAAAGGAACTCGACATCCTTCTGGGCGTCGGCTCGTCCTCGCGGCTGGCACTGGTCCGCGACGACCGTGGCTCGGTGGTGATCGATGCTGATCTCTCGAGCCTCGGGCCGCTCGTGACCATCCTCGGCGGGATGGAAAAGGGCGAGGAACTGGTGGGCAGCGATTACCGCGACCGCCCGGAATTCTGGAGAACATGATGAACAGAACGACCACGCTGCGCCTGGGGCTTCTCGCCCTCGGGCTCACCCTGTCGGCCTGCGCCGAATACCGGCCCGCGACGGCCAACTGCTTCAATTTCCGGGCCGAGACCGCGAGCGCTCCGCGGGTCTCGACCAAGGGCGCTGCGGTCACGCGGGCCGATAGCTCCTGCACCTTCACCGCGCTCGGGCACGCGGACTGATCCATGTTGCGCCGGCTTCCTCCCCTTCTCGCCTTCGCCGCGCTCGCGTGTCCCGCATCGGGACAGGGCGTGCCGACCTTCGACGCGCAGGGTTTCGCGCGCACGGCGGCGCTCATCGCGCAGCGCGACCGGGATCTGGCGCTGCAGCGCGACCGGCTGACCCGGGAGGAGGAGCTGGCCGAGATCGAACGCCAGCAGCTCGCGGCGCTGAACGATCTCGTCGAAGCGACAAGCTTGGGCGGAACCGATGTCTCTGCTACCATCGCGGGACTGGAGGCGGGCAGGGGCTCCGAGACCTCCGCCGCCGTGGTCTATGGCGCCGAGGATGGCAATCCAGCCGCGGCACGTATGTTCGGCGACGCTCGCGAGGGGATCGAGGAGCTGATCATCCGCGCGGCGCGCGACACCTTCTCCCTACAGGGCGTGTCGCGCGCCGGACTGTCGCTGGTGCAATGGCGCTGCCTCCTCCAGGCGCTGATCTGGCAGGAGAGCCGGTTCCAGATCGGTGCCCGCTCTCCCGTGGGCGCCTTCGGCCTCACCCAGATCATGCCCGGCACGGCCTCCGATCTCGGCATCTACCCCGCCTATTACGACGATCCCTACCTGCAGGTGACCGGCGGCGCGCGCTACCTCGCGCAGATGCTGAACATGTTCGGCGGCAACATCATCCACGGGCTTGCGGCCTATAACGCGGGTCCCGGCAACGTGCAGGATTACGGCGGCGTGCCGCCCTTCTCGGAAACCCAGCACTACGTCGTGGTCATCCCCGAACAGTACAACCGCTACCTCACTGCGGTCGGCGGGATCGACGCTCTCGGCACCATCGATCCGGTCCTTCTCGCCAATGCGAGTTTCAGCCTCTCGGCGCATGGCTCCGGGGTCTATGGCGACTATTCGATGGTCTCGGTCCGGGCCGCGGCCCTTCGGGTGCAGGACATCATCGAGCGGATCGGCGAGACGGAAGACCTTCACGAGGCGCTGGCGCTCAACACCTATGCCCGCGCGGAACTGGCACGCCTCGTCGCCATCCGCACCCGCCTCAAGGCGGCACGGACCGAGCCGATGAGCGCCGAGCAGATCGCGCTCGCCGCGGCTTTGGCCGCCGAGCGGCAATACATGGATTTCAGTTTGGAGACTTTGCGATGAGGACGACCTTCCCGCGCGCACGGAGAATTCTGTTCGGGACCGCCGCGGCGGTGGCCGTGACGATAGGCATGGCGCCCGTGCCTGTCATCGCCCAGGGCGTGCCGACCGTCGACACCCAGAACATCGCCCAGGAAATCCGCCAGCTGCAGCAGATGCTGCAGGATTTCGGGATCCAGACCGACCAGCTGGACACGCTCCTCGAACAGCTCGATCTCGTGCAGCAGCAACTCGACCAGCTGAACCAGATGTATGCCTCGCTCACCGGCGCGCGGGATCGCATCCTGGGTCTTTTCATGGGTGGTGATCTCGACGGGCTGCTCGAGGCGGATTTCTCCGACATCGGCGATCTGATTACCGGCATCCAGCAGGGCGACTGGAGCGCGCTCCTCGGCTCCTCCGCCGGACCGCTTCGCACCCAGATGGAGACCGCGCTGGCGAGCGCCGGCTTCGACGAGGACAGCCTTGCCGAAATCGCCCGCAGCGGCAGCCCCGGCGCGCAAGGGGTGGCCACCCGCGCCACCACCGGGGCCGTGCTCTCGGCCGCGGCGCAGAACAGCCATGCCGAGGCCGCGCAGTCGCTGGAACGCGTCGAGCGCCTGGTGGAGATGATCCCGGACATGGCCGATCTGAAAGAGTCGATGGATCACAACACCCGGGTGACTGCCGAACTTGCCATCGCGATGACCCGGATGTGGGAGCTCGAGGCGATCCAGACCGTCGGCGCGGGCAATGCGGGCGTGGTCGATGCCGCGACCATCGCCGAGGAACGCCGCTACATGGACTTCACCCTGCCGGAACTTCGTCCATGACGATGGGAACGGGCATCGACGCGATCGTCGAGGAGGAACTGGTCTATGGCGCGCTGCGGCGCGAAGAGACCTGGCGCAAGATCGGCATCGGCGGCGCGGTCTTCGGCGTATTGGGCTGCCTCTCGGCCGCCGCCGTCGCCCTTCTGATCGAGGTCCCGCCCCCGGTCGTCGTCCCCTTCGATCCGGCCACTGGTCTCGCCCTGCCGAACGCCGCCGTCCAGACCGTGACGCTCGCCGAGCGTCCCGCGGTGATCGAGGCGCAGATCTACCGCTACATCACCGACCGCGAGACCTACAACCAGCTCGACAATGACCTGCGCGTGCGCCGGGTGCTGGCACAATCTAAGGGCGCGGCCGAGGCCAGCATGCGCGCGACCTGGACCAGCGGACAGGAATCCTATCCGCCGACCCGCTATGGGGCTGGGGCCGAGATGGCGGTCGAGATCGCCAGCATCACCCTCATCGGCGAGAACCGCGCGCAGGTGCGCCTGCGCAAGCGCCTGACCGGCCCGCAGGGCGTGCAGGACGGCGCCTTCACCGCCACGCTGATGTTCGAGTTCCACCCCGAGACCCCGCGCGTCCTCGACGAGGTCTGGCAGAACCCCTTCGGCTTCACCGTCACGCAATATGCCATCAGATCGGACCGCGCCGAATGACGACCCGCCTTTCCCTATCCGGCCTCTTCCTCGCCGCGGCGGTTTCTGCCGGACTCCCCGCTTGGGCCGAAACCACGCCCGGTCGGGGTGCCCATGACAGCCGCGTCCGGATCGCGACCTGGGTGGACGGCCAGGTGTTCCGCGTCGTCACCAGCCTCACCCGCGTGACCACGGTCGAGTTCGGCGAGGGCGAGACCATCCGCTCGATCATCGCCGGCGACACCGTCGGCTTCCAGTTCGACGCGGTCCCGGGCGGGCGCGCCTTCGCGATCAAACCCGTGGCCTCGGGCGTTGCCACCAATATCACCGTCTACACCAACCGGCGCTCCTACTACTTCCATGTCGTCGAGGCACGCGAGACCCCGCATTACGTCGTGCAGTTCCGCTACCCCGAAAACCGCAACGCACCCCGGCAGGCGGTGGCGGCCGCCGCGCCCAATGCCAATTACGGCGCGAGCGCGCAGCGCGAGTTCACACCACTCTCGGTCTGGGACGATGGCACTTTCACCTATTTCCGCTTCGCGCGGAACGCGCCCGTCCCGGCGATCTTCCGTCACGCCCGCGGCGCGGAGCGCTCGGTCAACAGCCAGGCGCAGGCGGATGGCGTGATCCGGGTCTCCGGCGTGAACTCCGAATGGGTGCTGCGCCTCGGCGACGAGGTGGTCTGCATCCAGGAGCTAGGCCGCAGGGGAGCGGGCGCATGAGCAACGAGCCCGACGATCTCGCGGCCCGTCTTGCCGCGCTCGAAGGCGCGAGTGGGAAGAAGGCGGGGGTCCGGCGCCCGTCCCCGGTCACGGCCCTTCTCGGCGTGCTCGGGATCGCGGGTCTGGGCGGTCTCGCCTATGCCGCGTTCCAGCCCGAGGGGTCGGCACCGATGCCGACCGCCGCGCCGGCCGAGTTCCAGGACCAGGGGTCGGGCTTCGGCGACCTGGTGCCCGCCGTCCTGCCGGTCCGGACCCCGGAGCCGACACCGGCGGACGCCGGACCGTCCGAGACCGAGCGCGCTCTGGCGGAAGCTCTTGCGGCGGTCCGGGCCGAACTCGATGCGCTCCTGGCCAAGGAGGCGGAGCCATCGTCCGCCGCCGCCGATGCCGCCATCGCCGATCTGACCGCGCAGATCGCGGCGCTGCAGGCAGCGGGCGAAGAGTCCCGCCGCGCCTTCGAGCGGCAGCTGACCGAGCGCGACCGGGCGCTGGAACAGATGCGTATGGATCTGGAACTGGCGCAGCTGCAACAGCCAGCACCGGCCGCGCTCGGGCCCACCGAGGAAGAGCTGCGTCTCGCCGAGCTCGAACGCCGCCGCGCGGCGGAAGCCGAGGCCCGCGCCGAACGCATCGCCTCACCAATGATCGCCTTCTCCGGGGCCGGGAACGGGCCCAGGGACGGGGCCATCGAGGCCCGGCTGAACGCCGACGAGACCTTCGTCCGGTCCGGTGCGCAGGTCGCCGAGGTGACGCGCGCGGAGGTGATCGCCAACCCGTCCCACACCGTGCCGCAGGGCACGATGATCCAGGCGGTGACCGAGACCGCGCTCGACAGCAGCTTACCCGGCGCGATCCGGGCCATCGTCTCCGAGGACGTGCATGCCTTCGACGGCTCCCGCGTCCTGATCCCACGCGGGTCGCGGCTGATCGGGCGCTACCGATCGGACGTGGCGCTGGCACAATCCCGGGTGATGGTGGCCTGGGACCGGATCATCCTGCCCGACAACCAGTCGGTCCAGATCAGCGCCTATGGCGGGGACGAACTCGGGCGTTCCGGTACCACGGGTTTCGTCGACACGCGCTTCGCCGAACGCTTCGGCTCTGCCGCGCTCATCTCGCTGATCGGCGCGCTGCCGGCGGCCGCGGCGGGCCAGATCGAGGACGAGGCCGCTGCGGACGTGGCGAGCGATGTCGGGTCCGACCTGCGCGACAGCACCCAGAGCGTCATGCAGGACTACCTCGCGATCAAGCCGGTCATCCATGTCGACCAGGGCACGCGGATCACCGTCATGGTCGACCGCGACCTCGAGATCTTCTGACATGGCGGCGAGCTACCTCGAAGCCTCGCTCGATGCGCTGGCGCCCGCGATCGGCCGTCCGGACGTGATCGAGATTTGCATCAACCCCGACGGCAGCACCTGGGGTGAGTTCCACGGCGATCATTTCATGTCCGCGCTCGGCACGCCCTTGAGCCAGACCGCCATCAAGGATCTCGGCAACCAGATCGCCTCGGCCGCGGGCACGACGCTCAGCCAGAAGAAACCCATCGTCTCGGTCAGCATCCTCTACCGGGACCGCCCGATCCGCGCCCAAGTGATCCAGCCGCCTGCCGTCGAGGGCGGCTTCTCGATCTCGCTCCGGTTCTTCTCGAGCCTGCCGCTGGAAGAGATCAAACTCGCTTATCTCTTCGACCAGGAGACCAGCCTCGAGGCGCTGCGGCGCGAGCGGAACCTCGCCCTACGCGAGGTCGTGGCAACGGGCGACATTGACGCGGCGCTCAGGTTCTGCGTGGAAAATAAGCTCAATATGATCGTCTCTGGCGGGACCTCGACCGGTAAGACCGTCGCGGCACGGAAGATCCTCTCCCTCGTCCCGGACGCGGAGCGGATCGTCACTATCGAGGAGGCGGCCGAGTTACGGCCCGGACAGCCGAACGCAGTGACTCTGATCTCGGATCGGGAAAGCGATACGCGCGGCGCCGACCAGCTCCTGACCTCGACCCTGCGGATGCGGCCCGACCGCATCGTGCTCGGCGAGGTCCGGGGCAAAGAGGCCATGACCTTCCTCGAGGCGATCAACACCGGCCATGGCGGCTCGCTCACAACGCTCCACGCGGAAACCCCCCAGCTCGCGGTGAGACGGCTTGCCATCGCCGCGCTGAAGACCGATCTGCCCCTGACCTACACCGACATGATCCGCTACATCGAAGGCTCGATCGACGTCATCATCCAGGCCGGCCGCCACAAGGGCGCGCGCGGCATCACCGAATTCTACCTGCCCGGCCAGACCGAAGACCCGGGTCAGTGACAATCAAAGGATACCCCATGCGCCTTCCCAACATTGCCATCCTTGTCGTTCTTGGTGCCGGTCCGGCATGGGCCGAGGGCGCGCCCGATGTGTCGACCGACCTCACGGTCGACATGGCGCCGCAGCAGTTCCGCATCTGTAACGACCGTCCCGCGCGCCCCGCCTGGATGGATGAACTGCATCCCCGCGAAGCCTACAAGGCGGTGACGATGATGGATCTCTACGAGTTGAGGGCTTGGGAGCGGATCGCAGAAACTGGAGACTGTTCCTGCGAGGTACGTTTCCCGGAATGGGATGGTGCTGACAAAGAGTACCAAGAACGGTTCGATGCACTGCCACAACCAGATCACACCGCACTGCGGCTTGAGTGGGTCGATACACGCAAGTCGCTGGAAGCCAGCGTACGACCGATCTGTGAATCCCAAGGCAACTGGTAATGGGCGTCGTCAGCTGGATGGTCGGAACGGCGGACGCCTTCCTCGCCGATGCCGCGGAGTCCCAGTTCGGGGCGGTCGCGAGCAATATCGGCACGATCGTCCTGCTGATGGTGACCCTCTCGGCCATCGGGCTCTTCATCAACATGGCCTTCCAGTACCGCAGCATGGATGGCGCGAGCTTCTTCTGGTACCTCATGAAGTTGATGCTTGTCGGGCTATTCGCCTTCAACTGGGTCCAGTTCAATGCGGTCGCCAACGCGGTGATCGGAGGCTTGGACTATGTTGCGGGCGCACTGATCTCGTCCGTGGGGGGCGGTGGGGCAGGGGCCACCTACTTTGCTACTGAATTTGACTTCCTGATCGAGAAGTTCAGCCAATATCTGAACGCCATCGGAAGCAACCTGAACTGGATGACCGGCGCGATCCTAGGCGGTATCGGGCTCGTTCTCCTGAGCCTCCTCGGCTTCATGACCGGCATCGTGCTGATCTTTGCGAAGATGATGCTGACCCTGATGCTCGGCCTCGCGCCGGTGATGATCGCATTCTCGCTCTTCGAGGCGACCAAGGATTTCTTCCACCGTTGGGTCTCGACGACCGTCAGCTATGCGTTCTACCCGGTCGTCATCGCCGCCATGTTCTCGACTGTCGTCGGCATGGCCAATGCTTTGCTCGCCCAGCTCGGAGATCCGGGCTCCGCCACCAATATCGGATCGCTCATCCCGTTCTTCGTCATGGTGTTCCTGGCCAAGGGGTTCGTTGCGGCGACGCCGCTGATCGTGCGGGGGCTGTCGGGGAATTTCATGGTGGTGGCAGGGCCGAATGCGTTTGGTGGGGCTGCCGGAGTGGTCCGAGGTTTGGTCAATACTTCAGGCGTTCAGGGGCGGTCGCGGATCGGGGCGCTGACCACCGGGGAGATGGTGGGGCGCGCAACAGCTAAAGCTCCTTCGGCGGTTGCAGTTACCGCAAGGATAAGCGGCGGACAGATAACGCGGATGGCGGAGAGAGCGCGGCGGCTCGGTCGGTCATGAGCGAGAATTCGCAGAAAGAACTAGTCGCGCCGGCATTGCTGATGCCGCGGACAGTTAAACTGAGAAGCAACCATTCGCTCACAAGGCAAGCACAGATCGACGAGAACCAAGCTTGGGCAGCATGGCTTCGGACATGACGCACGCAGCTAGGCCTCTGCGACTTCGACCGGTTGCGCTGGCCACCAAGAAATTGTCACGACGAAATCCTGGGGCTCAAGACAACAGATAACCGTATCAACCGAAGGTACTTCACATGAAAAACCTGACCACTCCGCACCTGCCGGGCCTATGTCAGTCGGCCTGGCGGGTTACGCGGCAGCCGAAACATTCACCAAAGGAGACGTGAAGAAAATCGAGGCGCGGCGGGCAAAGTGACCATAATCCACGAGGAGGTCGTCGAGTTGGGTATGCCGGCGATGACGATGGTGTGCCGGGTCGCCGACCCGGCGATACTCAAGTCGCTTACCGAGGGTTCTGAGATTCTGTTTCTCGCCAAGCGGTTCAACGGCAAGTTGACGGTGACGCAGCTTCAGTAGCAGCTTCGGTCGCGGGCATGAATAGGAGCCGGGCGGCGCAAATCGGCCGCCCGGCTACCAGCCCAGCACGTATTCTTTCAGCGGCATCCAGATCCCCATCGCGATCATCATGAGGTTTTCGGTTCGCGACACGAACCCCAGCGGCACGTTGCTGCCGCCGCCGACGCAGGCGCATTTCAGTTCGCGCTTGTCGATATAGACCGCCTTGAAGACCGAAACCGCGCCGACCGTGCCGATGAAGAGCGCCACCGGGGCCGATATCCAGGTCAGCGCGCCTGCCACCATCAGGATGCCGGCGAAAGCCTCGCCGAACGGGTAGACATAACCATAGCGCACCCAGCGGCGAGCGAGCAGGTCGTAGTTTAAGAACATCGTCGAGAAGCTTTCGACATCCTGCAGTTTCTGCACCGCGAGGAAGCACATCGAGATGGCGATGAACCACTCGAAGGCGCGCAAGGTCAGGATCGCGCCAAACATGGCCCAGCTGAGGCCGAGCGCCATCAGGAAAGCGACCGCGAAGATGGCGATGACCGGCTGGTAGCTGGTTTCGTCCTCTTCCTTCACATCCTTGCCGAAATGCGCGCGCAGATCGTCGTATCCGCCGATTCGTTCATCCCCGATCCAGGTCTGGGGTGTCGTCTCGACACCGTGCTTCTCCATGAAGGCGTCGGTCTCGTCGCGGGTTGTCAGGTGGTGATCAGCGACATCGTATCCCTCACGCTCCAGCAGATCCTTGGATTTCAGGCCGTAGGGGCAGAGATGGTCGGGCATGACCATCCTGTAGAGCGTCGCGGTCTTGATGGGAGTCGTGTCGGCCATGTCGCACCTCTCTCGTTTGGTTATCCGCCGCAGCTGTAGAAGCCCCGGTAGCCGGCGCTCAGTCCGGCATCGAGGTCGAGTATCATATCCGCTTCGGCGGGGTCTGGTCTGGCCGATCCGAGGGTGTCCGTGCTGTCACCCGGCGCGCCAATGCGAATTGTCAGGCCGCCGGTGCCGAACTCGGTCGCCGAGGCCGCATCGACGCGAACGAGATCCCCGCTGAGTTTGATCAGGCCAGCGGTCTGCCCGTCCACTTCGCCTATCGCGAGTGCGGGTCGGCTGCCGGTGGTGTAACTGAATGTGCAAGCTGCTCCAGCGGGGAATAGCGCCGCGATATCCTCATCGGTCAGGAAGCCGGGATCCAATACCGCGACATGCGCCGTGGACAGAGCCTGATCGAGACTTACGACTTGGGGGCTTGAGGGCTCGGCGGTTTCGGTCGCGTCACCGGAAGCCTCAATGCTGTCGATGAGATAACGCATCTCGGCGATTTCCTTGTCCTGGGCATAGATGATTTCGTCGGCGAGCTTGCGGACGCGGGGATCCGAGATGTTCGCCCGGCTCGAGGTCATGATCGCAATCGAGTGGTGCGGGATCATCGCTCGCATGAAACTGGTGTCACCGACCGTGACCTGGCTACGGACGAGCCAGAGCGAGGCGGCGAAGGCAATCGCCGCACCGCCGAAGATCGCGGCATTGATCGCCTTGCTGGAATACATCGACTGCATGAAAGCAAGCATGATGATCGCCATGGTCGCACCCATCAACAGAGCCATATAGACGCGGGTCTCGGACCAGAACACATGGGTCAGGAGATAGGTATTGAGATACATCAAACCGAACATCACGACCGTCGAAGTCGCGATCATCGCGGCAAATCTCCAATATGACATAGGCGCTCTCCCCTCTGGACATAGCAAAAGACACACGGATAACGTCCTTCCAGCGCTGGAAGGTTCCGAAACTCTTTACCGACAGGTGCGAGCGGATTGACGGATTATTGTCGGTCTCTTGTAACGACAAGAAAGATCGTCGACGCAGAACAACTGATCAGAAGGAAGCCATTCAATGCCTCGACACCGGCAAGAAATCGCAAATGACCCGTGGGATAAATATCGCCAAGCCCCAATGACGAGTAATTGACGACGGAGAAATAGAAGACGTCCATAAATGTTTCCACATTCGCTTGGGCGAAACCACCGATTCCAATGCTGTCGCCCATACTGAATCCAACAGCATAGAGACCAGCTTCAAGAATGTGGGCGATCGCCAGAGAATAAAGTGCAACCAACAGATTGCCCGACCGGGAAAGAGAAGCGCGTTTGGTGACACTCATCACCAGGGACATCGCGCGAACATGTATGAGCCCACTCATACCAAAAAGCAGGACCGCAAAGAGGATTGCCCAGGTCAACGACGGCGACCCGGCTACGCTGATTTCTCTAGTTGGTCTTCCTTGCTGCACTCCATGGCGAGATCCGCAAGGATCGGACAGTCCGGGCGATGATCCCCGGCGCATGCATCGACAAGATGTGCGAGCGTCGCGCGCATTTCCGTCAGCTCGGCAATCTTTTCGTCAATCCGGTCGAGATGCTGCTCGACGATCTCCTTGACCTCGGCGCTGGCACGATCTTCATCGTCATAAAGCGCAAGCAGGCTGCGGCAGTCCTCTATGCTGAACCCCAGCGCGCGGGCGCGGCCGAGAAAGGCCAGCTTGTGTGCATCGCTTTCACGGAATGTGCGATAACCATTCGTGCTGCGCAGCGGCTTCACAAGACCGATGTCCTCGTAATAGCGGATTGTTTTCGCGGGCAGCCCCGACAGGCTGGCGACGTCTCCGATGTTCATTGCATGCTCCTTCTTATTCAGCGGCGACAGGGGTGGGCGTGACAGGAATAGCATCGCCAGAGATCATTGATTTCGTCTCGACCATTGCTGGCCTGACGCGGCGCAAACGCAAGGCATTCGTCAGAACGAAGACCGAGCTGAGAGCCATTGCCCCGGCCGCCAGGACCGGCGATAGCAGCAGGCCGAACAGGGGGAACAGCGCCCCGGCGGCCACGGGGATCAGGGCGACATTGTACCCGAAGGCCCAGAACAGGTTCTGGTGAATGTTGCGCATGGTCCTGCCAGAGACCTCGAACGCGTTTACCACGCCGCGCAGGTCGCCCGACATCAGGACGACATCGGCGGACTCGATGGCGACATCGGTGCCGGTGCCGATGGCGATGCCCACATCCGCATGGGCCAGCGCCGGTGCGTCGTTGATCCCGTCGCCGACAAAGGCGATCTGGCTGCTGGATGCGTGCAGTTCCTCCAGTGCCGCGACCTTGCCGTCGGGCAGGACGCCTGCGATCACATGGTCGATGCCTGTTTCCCGGGCGATCGCCTCGGCCGTCTCGCGTTTGTCGCCGGTGATCATCGCGACCTTCAGGCCTAGATCGTGCAGCGCGGCGATGGCTGCGCGGCTGGCCGGCTTGACCGGGTCGGAAACGCCGATCACGGCAGCAATCCGTCCGTCCACCGCGGCATATAGCGCCGTGCGCCCAGACGCAGCGAGACGGGTTTCTTGCCCGGTCAGCGCGCCCAGAGAAATCCCTTCTCGCTGCATAAACCGATCCGCGCCAACCAGTACGTCGCGCCCATCGACCTTGGCTCGTACGCCATAGCCCGTAATCGATTCGAATCCCCGGACGTCCTGCGAAACGAACCCCTCGGCTTTCGCCGCGCGCACGATCGCTTCGGCAACGGGATGTTCCGACAGCGACTCGACTGCCGCGATAAGCGCCAGCACCTCGGCGCGGTCGAAGCCCTCGGTCAGCACCAGGTCGGTCAGTTCCGGGCGGCCCTCCGTGACCGTTCCGGTCTTGTCGAGCGCGACTACGTCCACACCGGTCAGTTCTTGCAGCGCGTCGCCCTTGCGAAACAGCACACCCATCTCGGCGGCGCGGCCGGTTCCGACCATGATCGAGGTGGGCGTGGCCAGTCCCATCGCGCAGGGGCAGGCGATGATCAGCACCGACACGCCGGCCACCAGAGCGTAGGACAGCGCGGGTGAGGGGCCGACCGTCAGCCAGACCAGTACGGTCAGCGTCGCCAACGCCATGACGGCCGGCACGAACCATAGCGTGATGCGGTCCACCATACCCTGGATCGGCAGCTTGGCACCCTGCGCCTCTTCGACCATGCGGATGATCTGCGCCAAGGTGGTGTCGGCACCGACGCGGGTAGCGCGGAAGTGGAAACTACCGGCACCATTGACCGTGCTGCCGGTGACGGCGTCGCCGGGCGCCTTGCTGACCGGGACAGGTTCGCCGGTGATCATGCTTTCATCCACATGCGCGATGCCCTGGGTCACCTCGCCATCCACCGCGACGCGTTCTCCGGGGCGCACGATCAGGATATCGCCGGTCCGGATCCGCTCTATGGCCACGTCTTTCGCCTCGCCGTCGACCAACACCCGCGCCGTCCGGGCCTGGAGCCCCAACAGTTTCTGGATCGCGGCGCCGGTACGTCCCTTGGCGCGCGCCTCCATCCAGCGGCCCAGCAGGATCAGCACGACGATCACGGCCGCCGCCTCGAAATAGACGGCGCGGGTGCCCTCAGGCAACAGGGCGGGGGCAAAGAGCGCAGTGACGGAATAGAGCCAGGCCGCCCCCGTGCCCACGGCGACGAGGCTGTTCATGTCGGGCGCGCCTTTCAGCAGGGCCGGAAAGCCGGAGGTGTAGAAGTGGCGACCCGGCCAGGCCAAAACGATACTGGTCAGCACGAACTGGATCGTCCAGCTTGCCTGATGTCCGATCGTCTGTCCGATCAGATCGTGCATCCCCGGCACCAGATGCGCGCCCATTTCCAGCAGGAAAACCGGCAAGGCAAGCCCCGCTGCGAACATTGTCCTGCGGGCGAGGTCGCGCGCTTCGGCTTCCTTGCGCGCGCCACGGTCTTCGGGGCTGGCGTCGTCCGCAGCTTCGGCGGGGTATCCAGCATCCCCGGCCGCCCTGAGCAGGTCTTCCAGACTCACCGCGCCTTCGGCAAAGGTCACGGTCGCAGATTCCGATGCGAGGTTGACATTGACGCCGAGCACCCCAGGCACAGCCGCTAGTGCCTTTTCGACACGTCCCACGCAGGATGCGCAGGACATGGACGACACGTTCAGGCGAACGCTTCGGGTCCGGGCGGGATAGCCTGCCCGCTCCAGCGCCCCGATCACCGCGGGGATATGGGCGTCGGACCCGATCCGAACCTGCACCGTTTCAGCCGCCAGGTTCACGTTGACCTCCTCGATCCCGGTCGCAGCCGAAAGCGCGCGCTCAACCCGCTGGACGCAAGACGCGCAGGACATATTCTGGACAGAAAGGCGCAGACTTTGCGTGGCGGGCATCATGATCTCCTTGTCACTCGAGACATAACTAGGGCTTCCACTGACTGGAAGGTCAACCCTGCAAGATAGTTTTTCTTCGACCCTTGACCTTCCCGTGCTGGAAGCACTCACCTGATGCGAAGAGAGAAGGAGACGCAAATGACGAGCTTTAATGTTCCAGGCATGAATTGCGGACATTGCACCGCCGCGATCGAGAAGGCGATCAAGGCCATTGACCCGACAGCGACCGTTTCATGCGAACTGCCCACCCGCACTGTTTCGGTTGAGAGCTTTCTGAGCGACCGTGCCCTGTCCGAGGCGATACGGGGTGCCGGCTACGAGGTAGCCACGCCTGCAGAAACCTGACACGCGGGCGGCGCCGGTCCGCCCGTTGCCGGGTTCAAGGGGCCGCGCCGGTCAACGGCCGCTGCGGGTATCGTCGACAGCCGATCTTAGATGCTCCTCTTCCACGAACCCGGGAATGAGGTTGTCACCGATGACGAACGATGGCGTTCCATTGAAACCGAGCGCCTGCGTCAGTCGCATCGACGTGGCGATATGTTCCTGGATCTCGGGCGCATCCATGTCGGCGCGAAGCCGTTCGACATCCAGGCCGATATCTTCCGCGACTCGCAATACCGAAGCTTCCTCGGCGCGTCCCTGCATCCCCATCAGGGCCCAGTGGAACTCCTCGTACTTGCCCTGTTCGCGCGCCGCCAACGCGGCCTTTGCGGCAAACACCGAGCCTTCGCCTAAAATCGGCCATTCGCGGTAGACCAACCGGACGTTGGGGTCTGCGGCGATCAACCCCTGGACCTCGGCCATGGCGCGTTTGCAATAGGGGCAGTTGTAGTCGAAAAACTCGACGACGGTGACATCTCCGTCGGGATTGCCGAGAACCGGTGCGTTCGGGTCGCGTTCAAGCAGTTCCCGCTGGTTCTTCAGCACCTCTGCTTGCGCATCGGCCTGAGCGGCCGCTTGCTCGGCTTCCAGCAGCTGCACTGCTTCCATTATGATCTGCGGGTTTTCCCTAATAGCTTGCAGTGCCAGCTCCTTGATCCGCTCTTCAGTCAGATCCTGCGCGGTCGACTGAAAGGGACCGAGGGTAAGACCCAGCGTGATTGCCGCGATTTTGATCGATCGCATTTCAGTTCCTTTCCGCTATTGCGTCTGGGCGCTTCGTTCGGCCTGAATGGCGCGCTGGCGCTCGGGCCAGGTGGATTTGATGTAGGCGATGACGTCCCAGATTTCTGCGTCCGAGAGCTTTTCGTCGAAACCGGGCATTCCGCTTTCGAAGTCGACGCCCTGACGCACGAGTGCCGCCTTGCCCCCGAGTTTCGTGTAGTCGAAAAGAACGCTATCGGCATGGTGCCAGGTATGCCCGGTCTCATCATGGGGCGGTGCGGGCAAAACGCCATCGGGGCCGGGCGATCGCCAATCGAGCTGGCCCTCCAGGTCCGCTCCGTGGCAGGCCGCACAATACTCCGCGTAAAGCGTTTCGCCCCGGACGATATCGAAGGTTTCGGGTGTGGCTTCGGTCTGAGCATCGGCCTGTGTCATAAGCCAGCCTCCAACCGCCGCCGCGCTCAAGACTATTGCTGAAATGGCAAGATATCTGCCCATCACGCCACCCTGACCCAAGTCATCATGCCGGAGGCCGCATGGCTGAGCATGTGGCAATGGAATAGCCAGTCGCCCGGATTGTCGGCGATGAAGCCGATCGTCCTGGTCTCGCCCCCGAACATCATCAGCGTATCGCGAAGCGGACCGAAGGTGCCGTCCTGACCGATCTCGCGGAAATGCATTCCGTGCAAGTGCATTGCGTGGGGGAAGGACGTGTCGTTGTAGATTTCGAATTTGGCAGTCTGGCCGAGTGCGAGTTCGGCAAGCGGTGTCTCGGTCATTCCGATGGTGCCGTTAAATGCCCAGAACTGGTTCGCATCGACAAGTTCCCTAAAAGACTTGCGCTCTCCATCGAGGACCGCTGCGTCGAGCGTCCCCATAGCCCCGCCTTGCATGTTCAGTCGCACCGAAACGGCGTCTTCGAGGCCCCCGATCTCCATCTTCGGGTTGCGGGGCAGGGCAGCGGGCTTGCCGCGCCGGGTGGCCGATGCCAAGCCGCTGACGGGAAACGCGACCTGCGAAAAGCCCTCCTGGTCCTCGACCCGGACCAGATGAGCGGTCTCGCCTTGGTGTGCGGTCACGTCGACGATCAGGTCGGCGCGCTGACCCGGACCGAGGATGAGCGCCTCAGTCAGCCGTTCCGGCCTCGCCAGGGGCATTCCGTCCAGCGCAATGCTCCACCCCTCCAGTCCGGCCAGTGACAAGACGAAGATCCGAGCGTTGGCGGCATTGATCAGTCGCAGGCGCAGCCGTTCGTTCTGCCGCACTCCGAGTGAAAAATCAGGGCGCCCGTTGGTCGCAATGAAATTGCCTCGACGGCCAGCGTGGCTGCGATCATGGACGGAGTCGAAATCAGGATTGATCTGGGCTGTCTCCGGATCGAGCAGCCAGTCGTCGAGGATAAGCACTTCTTCCCGGTCCACTTCCGGTGCCTCATCCTCTTCGACGATCAGCGCGCCGTAAAGGCCGCGCGCGACCTGTTCAACCGATCGGTTGTGGGCATGGTACCAATAGGTGCCCGCATCCGGCGCGACAAAATCGTAGTCGAAGGCCTGACCCGGCTCCACGGCGGGTTGAGTCAGTCCTGCCACCCCATCCATGGCGTTGTCGATACGGATGCCGTGCCAATGGACAGAGCTAGCCTCGGGCAATGCGTTCCGGAACGACCGCTGCACTCGCGCACCCCGAGCGATCCGCAGTTCGGGGCCGGGCATCATGCCGTCGTAGCCCCAGATGTCTGTCTTGGGGTAGGATGGGGGTGCCAACTGCGTCGAAGCCGGGCGCGCCGTGAGTTCCGTGAACGACCCGGTTTTGGCACGCGCCGAAACGGGCAGGGTCAGAGCCGCGATCGTTGCCGCGCCGTGTCTCAGGAATTCCCGCCTCGTGTTCATTCTCTAGTCATCCTTTGAATGGATGGGGCGCTCTCGCGCCCCATCATGTCAGTCCAGCTTTGGCCCGGGAGCGGGTATGGAGGCAAATTCATCTTCGGGCGCGAGATCGCTGTCCAGAAGATATGTCGCCATAGCGCGCAAGTCGTCCCTGGACAGGAAACGGGTCCCGTTTTGCACGACTTCGCCCATGCTTCCTCCGAAGACATCGCCCGAAGGCGTGACACCACTTTGCAGGGCATAGGACAAGTTCGCGACGGTCCAGCCGCGGTTCTCCAGATCCTCTGGAAGGATGGACGGGGCCTTGTTTTTGCCGGGCAGCGCATCGTTGCCTGCAAAGACCGCGCTTGCGATTCGGGCACCGGCAAGATTGCGACCCGTGTGGCAGGCGCCGCAATGAGCGGCGCCGCGCACAAGCTCTCGGCCCCGGTTCCACTCATCGCTCCTACCTTCGACCGGCTCTGTCTGCGGGTCGTCTAGGTATGCGGCTCGCCAAAGCTTCAGCCCCCACCGCTGATCGAAGGGAAACGCGACCTCGTGAGGCGGAGCGGATACGGCAACCGGGGCCACCGTCTGAAACGCCGCCCAGAGATCGGCGATGTCCTGGTCCGAGAAGTCGGCGTAAAACGGATAGGTGAAGGTCGGGTAGTACGGCTTGCCATCGGGCGACACACCCTGCCTGACCGCCATCGCAAATTGCTCGATGGTCCAGCCCCCAATCCCATGCTGGACATCGGTCGTCAGGTTTGGCGGATAGAAGGTTCCAAAGTCGGTCTCAAGCGGTGCGCCACCTGCAAGTGGCGCACCTCCATCCTCGAAATTCGTGTGACAAGCGATGCAACCGCTGGCGCGCGCCAGATAGGCACCGCGCTGGACATCGCCTGCCAACTCGATCTTCGCCGGTTCCTGGCCGACCGGCCAAAATACCAGCGCTGCCGTCGCGGCCGTACCTACGAGGGCAAGCCCGACAGCACCTGCAATAACCCGCCTCATGTCACTTGGCCTCTGTCCGGAACCGTGTGTGACATGCTGAGCATGTGTTGCTGACCATCGCGAAGACGGCATCGGCCGGCATTTCAGCGAGCTCTTCCCGGCCCATCGTGGCACCGGCCATCATCCCGCTTCCACCCATCATGTCATCAGAGCCCATCATGGCGTTCCCGCCCATCATCGCGCCCGCGTCAGCCATGCCGCTTTCAGAAGAAGCGAGCCCGTTCTCGGCGGCAAGGGCAAGTCCTTCGGAATAGGTGTGCAGCCGTTCCGCAAGGTCGGCGAATGTGTCCCAGTCCTGCCAGATGGCATCCTTGACGTAGGAAGCCGCGTTCTCGTTGTCTTCGGGAAACAGCTCCGTCATCGCGGTGCCCGCGTGCGATCCGATCAGTTCGGCGGCTTCGCGAACGGCCGCCGCGTCATAGGCGGCCTCGCCGCTCATCATGGGGGCGACCGCCTTGACGGCGTCGCCCATGGCCGACATGGCACCATGCGCTCCTTGACGATGCCGGTCGCACCGGTATGCGCAAGTGCTGCCGACGCAACGCCAATCGCCAACGCGGCAGGGATCAATCCTTTGATTTTCATATCCTGTTCCTTCGTCCTTCACTGTTCGATTTCGCAATCTCGATCAGACGAAGTCTCGTGGAGGCGGAGGGCCATAGGAAAGGTCGGTTCCCTCATGGGAGGCGTTGCAGGGGCGAAACTTCTCGCCGTCAAGACCGACAACTTGGAGCAGGCGAGCTTGTTGGACCACAACGGCTGCAAGGGCGCAATCGAGGCCAGGGTGGCAGTGACCCAGAGCCTCTTCGATCGGGTTATGGCGGTGATCCTCATCGCCCGTCGCCGCATGCACTTCTGCGGTAACTACCATGTCCTCTGCGTGGGCATCGGCTGATTGCGGCGCCAGGCCGAACGCGACGAGCGCGCAAAGGACAGCAGCGCGAAGGATCATGAAGGGGGAAAGCCTGGGATACATACCTCTAGAAAATACCGTTCGCTGCCTGAAGTTCGCGCACATAGCGCGCGATCATCTTCACGTCGGCATCCGTGAGCCCCTCCACAGGAGGCATGTTCCCAAAATCCCAGTGGTGCGCTCTAACGCCGTTCTTTGCCGCAAGTACGAATGCCATGTCGGAGTGATGGCTGGGCTCATAGATCTTGTGAACTAGCGGTGGCGCGACGCCATTTTGGCCCGCGGCATTCGCGCCGTGGCATTCGGCACATTTCGCCTCAAAGGCACGCTTTCCGATCTGCGCTTCCGACGACAGCTCTGCGGGAAGCGCAACCACCACGATGGGCGCCCCTTGCGCTATATCGTTCGTGTCGGGCGGCACCATGGAATGCCCAGCAGGCGATTGAGCGGACTGCGTCACGTTCCAATACACTGCAAAGCCGCCAACAATAAGAAAGGCCGCGACAGCCAGAAACATCTTGTTCATTATCGCTGTTCCTCGCGGGCGCTTCTTCTAATCATATCAATTTAACCTGCGTTCCAACCGGCGTTCTGTCGAAGACCTCGACAATGTGCTCATTATACAGTCCGATACAGCCGTTCGACGATTTCCTGCCAATCTTGTGTGTGTCATTCGTACCGTGGATACGGTAATATTGCCATGTCAGGTGCATCGCGCGAATGCCAAGCGGATTTTCTGGCCCGGGTGGCATATACCTTGGAAGGCTCGGGTCGCGCTCGATCATTGATGGGGTAGGAGCCCAGTCGGGCGCTTCGTCCTTGAAAACGATTTCCGTGTAACCCCGGCGTGTAAGCTCGTCACTCATCGGCACCGAAGTTGGATAGATGCGCATCTCGCCATCGGTGGTCCAGTGCTGGAGGACCTTCGAGGTCGTGTCCGAGATGATGATACCCTTACCAAGTGAATCGAAGTGATCCTGCCACTCGTGGGTTCGGAAGGATGAAACGTTGCGTCGCGTGGGCGCTGCTTCTTGAGCTCGGAGTATCGACGGTGCCGCCAACGCCAAAAGACCGCCGGCCGCACCTGCTAGGAACCGACGGCGGTCGGTCATGTTAAGGACATGCTCTGCCATAGCCTGCTTGCTCCGAGTTCTTGCCTGTTCGGCAAGCGTAAATCACGTTCCAGCGCTGGAGGGTCAAGCAAGCCCTGTCTGACATAAGAGTGATTTTTGTATCGGTTTGTAACGTTGACCTTCCCGTGGGGGAAGCCGTTAGCGAAGGCCTGTCTGTCAATAGAGAAGTGCGCAAATGAGAGTTGAAGAAGAAGCTGCACGGCCAGCGTCTGGTACGCTGATGAAATATGGCATGTGGATCTGTTGCGCGGTGATGTTATTGCCGATCATCGCTTATCTGGCGACAGGTGGGGTATCGGGCGTTTCCGAGAGCCTCATCGCCTTCGCGCCGCTACTTCTATGTGTCGGAGCGCATCTGGTCATGCACCGCATGATGGGGAGGTCCTGTCATGGGACGGCGCGCCAGACAGGTGCCGAGGACGAGGCAGTCGAAGCCCGGCCAACTACGAAAATTGCGACAGAATAGGATTGGCCGTTTCACCCTGCGCAACATCTATCCCCCTTCTGTGGTCCTCTTGCTGGGTGCTTGCTCGACCTCTCTACAGGATTGCTTCGAGGCTGGCGCGTCGCGACTATCGACCAGTGGCTCCGCAGGGCAACTCCCTCAAGGCTGTGTGGCAAGAGACGCGGGATCGAGTGGGGTGATAATCCTCGACTGCGACGACGGGCGCGAGGGTTTCATGTTTCGTGGCGAATTTCTGGAATAGACATGAACAGTGTATTGAAATGAGCTAACCAAGGTGAACAGGGAAAGACGAAACGCATTGCTGCTGTTTTCCGGGCTGGCCGCGGCATATGCCGCTTTCCGAATTGCGCCAGGTTTCGGCCGCGAGGAGCTAGTTCTTCAAGACATCGAAGATCCCGCAGGGTTCCGACGCCTGACCGCCGGGCAAAGTTCGTCCGGCTTCGATCCGTTCGTCGGTCTGGAACCTCAAAAGAACAACGACGATCTCGAGGCTGCCAAGGTCAGGGTAAGACAGAACATCTGCGCCGCGCTGTATTACGACAGGCCGACGACGGCAGGCGAAGTGCCCGTAGCGTCTTTTTCCGACTACTATTGTCCATTCTGTCGTGTACAGACCAAACGGCTTGCTGAAATGGAAGCGCGCCAGGAAGGTGAGATTCGTGTAAGCTGGCACGAACTGCCTTTGTTGGGAGAAACCTCGACGCTCGCGGCAAAAGCGGCGCTGGCGGCGAGAAACCAGGGGGCTTATCCTGCATTCCACGAACGTCTCATGAGGTCGCCGTTCCGCGCGACACCCGAATACCTTCAAGCCCTCGCCAATGATATCGGCGTCGATCATGCAAGGCTGGTCGCGGATATGAACAGCGAAGAAGTCCTCGAAGACCTCGAAAACAGTGCAGCGCTTGCGCGCATCTTCGCCTTCGTTGGCACCCCTGCAATGGTGATCGGCCGAACAGTTGTCCAGGGTGAAGTCAGCGAGCGAACAGTTCAGGCGATTATCAAGAGAGAGCGCGAGGAAGGCTGGGGATCGGTATGTCGGGTGGCTTGAAAGGGCGCATGGCGCCGCTTTGCAGCAAGGTTTGGCATGTGATCGCCACTCTGTTCGCCATATCGGTATCCGCCTCGCTCGTGGCGGCGGCCGAGACAGAAAGTTTTTCGAATCCGGCCGTGGAGGCCCGTCTGATCACGGCAGAGAACGGCGTCGGTCCGGATGCAGCGTCGATTTCGGCAGGCCTCCACCTGCAACTCGGCGAGGACTGGAAAACCTACTGGCGTTCACCTGGCGAGGTCGGTCTTCCGCCGACCATCGACTGGACCGGGTCTGAGAACATCGCCGAGACCGATTTCTTGTGGCCCGCACCAGAGCGGTTCACCGCCTTCGGCATCGAGAACTTCGGCTATCATGACGAGGTCGTCTTTCCGATCCGGATCACGCTGGAGAACCCCGGTGCGCCCGCGCGGCTGGAAGCGCGGGTGAACCTGCTGACCTGTTCGACGGTCTGTGTGCCGCAGGACTTCGACCTTTCGCTGGACCTGCCGCGGGCAAGCGGAATCGACACGGACTCGGCCACGCTGATCTCCGCTTTCGCGGCGCGGGTGCCGGATGAGGGCGGGCAGAGCGGTATCGGCATAGAGGCGGCACATCTCGACGCGGAGCGCTTGGCCCTGACCATCACGGTGCGCAGTGACAGGCCGTTCGAGGCCCCAGACATCTTTCCCGAACTCGGCGAGGGCACGGCGTTCGGAAAACCGGATATCCGGCTGGCGCAGGGGGGCAGATTGATGTGGGCCAGGCTGCCGGTGCTGGCTGCCACCCCGGACCTGCCCGATCTGCGGGTCACCGTGACAGATACCGGGCGCGCGGCCACGTTGCAGCCCGCCTATGCCGAGGTGGCGCCCGACCCTCCTTTCCGCATCGCCGCATCGGTTCCGGGACTGGCCGAACTTGCATGGATCGCTGGCATAGCCTTTCTCGGCGGGCTGATTCTGAACGTCATGCCCTGCGTGCTGCCGGTGCTGTCGATCAAGTTGTCCTCGGCTATGAAGTCTGGCGACCAGTCCCCCGCCCGGATCCGGGCGGGGTTCGCGGTCTCGGCCTTTGGGGTGCTGGCGTTCATGTGGGTGCTGGCGGCGGCGACGCTTGCGGCGCGGGGGCTGGGGCTGAGCGTCGGCTGGGGCCTGCAATTCCAGAACCCGGTCTTCCTGGCGGTGATGATCGTCGTGCTGGTGATCTTCGCGGCCAACCTGTTCGGCCTGTTCGAGATCACATTGCCGTCGTCCTGGCAGACCCGGATGGCGCGCGCGGGGGGCGGGCAGGGCTATGGCGGCGATTTCGCGACCGGCGCCTTTGCCGCGATCCTGGCCACCCCGTGTTCGGCCCCCTTCCTCGGCACTGCGGTAGCCTTTGCGCTGGCCGGGCGGGCGGTGGATATCGCGGTGATCTTCACAGCCCTGGGCCTGGGCCTTGCGGTGCCTTATCTGGTGGTCGCCGCATTCCCACGATTAGTCGAGCGTCTGCCCAAACCGGGGCGTTGGATGGTTGTGCTGAAGATCGTGCTGGGCCTCGCGCTGGCGGCGACCGCGCTCTGGCTGTTCTGGGTACTGGCAGGAGTGGCCGGGCCGGACGCGGCGGCCTGGACCGGCGCGTTCAGCTTGGGCGGCGCGGCGCTGCTGGCGCTGCCCCGGCTCTCCGGCAGGCTCCGGCTGTCGGGCGCGGCGCTGTCTTCGGTCGCGGCAATCGTGCTGGCCGGCTATCTCTCCGAGGCGAACACCCCCGCCGCCTCCGGCGCGACGGACTGGGCGGGGTTCGACCGCGCGGCCATCGCACGCCATGTCTCGACCGGGCAGACCGTGTTCGTGGACATCACCGCCGACTGGTGCCTGACCTGCAAGGCCAACAAGGCCCTTGTTCTCGACCGCGATCCCGTTGCGGCACGGCTGCGCGAACCGGGGGTGATCGCCATGCAGGCGGACTGGACGCGCCCGAACGAGACCATTTCGCGCTATCTGGAAAGCTTCGGGCGCTATGGTATTCCGTTCAACGCCGTCTACGGCCCCGGCGCGCCCGAGGGCATCGTCCTGCCCGAACTCCTGTCCAGCGATGCCGTGCTTGAGGCTTTGGAACAGGCGGGTGCAGGGCAGGTGGCTGCCGCTCGATAGCGCTTGGCCAGCCCTGCCGGTGCCTGGGATGGGAGACGATCAGGAAAGGAATCCGTGATGCAGAACGCTTCGGGGACCGCCCCCGCCGCCCATGCTGGGCACATGCCGACATCCGGGCGCGGGTTGATCATCTCGGCTTGGCTAACTGGCATTTATTTCGTGATCGAGCTTGCCATCGGCCTCTGGACCGGGTCCATCGCCGTGATTTCGGACGCATTCCACACCTTCTCGGCCGTGGGCGGCGTGCTCGTGGCGCTCGCGGCGGCCCGTCTGGCACGGCGGCCGGCCAGCGCAAGCCTGAGCTTTGGCTGGTTCCGTTCGGAAATCCTTGGCGCGCTGATCAATGGCGGGTTTCTTCTGGGCATGGCGCTGGTGGTCATCTACATGGCGGCGATGCGGCTGGGATCGCCCATCGACCTTCCAACTGGCCCCATGCTGCTTGCGGCGGCAGGGGGGCTGGTGACGGAATTCGTATCGCTCGGCCTCATCTGGAAACAGAGCCGCGACGACCTCAATACAAGAGGCGCGCTTTGGCACATCCTCCAGACCTTTGTCGGAAGCTTGCTGATCATCGTGACGGCGCTGGTGATCGAGTTCACCGGCTTTTTGCTCATTGACCCGATCCTGGGCATGGCCTTCGGCCTTGTCCTGATATGGGCAAGTTGGGGGATCCTGCGCGATGCCGGGCGTTTGCTGATGGAAGGAACGCCAAAAGAGATTGACCTGCATGATGTCGTGGATGCATTGGCCAGCCTTGATGGTGTGCGGGACGTTCATCACGCGCATGCGTGGACCTTGACCAGCGGACGGAACGTGTTCTCGTCGCATCTGCGGGTTCAGCCGGATGCCGACGGGCCGCGCATTCTGGAAAAGGCCCATGCGCTTCTCAAGACGCGGTTCGGCTTCTACTTCGTCACCGTTCAGATCGAAACCGCCTGTCTCGACGAAGCCGGGGCAGAAGAGATCGACGCGCTGGCACAGCCTGCGGGGGGCTAACCCCGCAGGTCCGACAGGGCGTCCCGGATCGTCTGGATGCGCGGATCTTCCGCTGGCAGCGTTTCGGCGAGCTGTTCCGCGGCCTCGAAGGCTTCGCGCGCGGCCTGCATCTCGCCCAGCACCCGATAGGCGTTGCCCAGCCGCAGCCATCCATCCAGGTCGTCGGGGGTTTCCTCCAGGCGCGCGGCAAGGCGATCGACCATCGACCGGATGAATTCGGCGCGGTCGGCGTCGCTCATCTCTGCGGCTGCCGCCATGTCCTCGCGGGTCGGACCGGGGGCCTCGGACCCGGCCATCGGGGCGAATGTGGCAAGAGACACGGGCGCGCGGCCAAGCCGTTCGCCGATCCGGTTGGCCTGGGCGATGAACGGCTCCATCCAGGGGACGGGGCCGCCGGCTTGCTCAAGTCGTGCGATCAGCAGATCATGCGCCTCGGCGCTGTCCCCGGCCTGGTCCAGCGCCAGCGCCTCGTAATAGGTGGCGGCTGGGTTGGTCGGGTCCATCTCGCGGGCACGACGGATCGCAGCGCGGGCCCTGGGTGTCACGATGCCATTCTCGGCCGCGACCAGCGCCTCGGCAAATTGCGACACCATGGCGGAACTTGCATCCTGGCGCTCGATCACGGTTTCCATCGCCGCGGCGGCATCACCATAGCGCCCCGTCCGCATATAGGTTTGCCCGAGCAGCATCCAGCCTGCGGTCGGCCCGCCCTCGGGATCGCTTTCGAGGCGTTCCCGAAGCCGGTCCGTCAGATCGGCGATCTGCACCTGATCGGCCCGTTCTTCCTGCCGGTCCGCGTAGGACATCGACGGGATGCCGGGCGCCCCGAGCCCCGCATAGAAAAGAGCGGCGAGAAGCGGCACGGCCGCTGCAGAGATCCACAGAGCGGCCCTGCCGCTTTGGGTGGAGGCGGATCCCGCGTCCTGTCGCCGCCCCAGCTTCAGCAGCCGTCGCTTGATTTCTGTGCGGGCGGCCTCGGCCTCGGCGGGCGAGATCAGGCCGCGTTCGGCATCCCGGTCCACCTCGCGCAGCTGATCGCTCAGGACGGCGACGGCACCCGCGTCCCGATCCGTGCCGCCGCCCGCGCGGCGTATCGGGTAAAGCATCAGCACGGCGGCAAGGCAGGCGAGCGCCGCAAACGTGATCCATAGCATCATGATTTGTCTCCGTTCTCACTGCCCAGAATCGCGGCCACCGCACGGTCTTCCGCATCGGTTAGCGGACGTTCGCCCGCGCGTCGGGGGCCTGCGCGCAGCACGGCAAACGTGGTCGCTGCGCCGATCAGCAACAACACCACCGGCGCCAGCCAGAGCGCATAGGTTTCAGGTTTGAAGGGCGGTTTGAGCAGCACGAAATCGCCATAGCGCGCCTGCACGAAGGCGAGAACCTCGGCATCGCTGTCGCCAGCTACAAGCCGTTCGCGCACGAGAAGCCGCAAATCGCGGGCAACCCCGGCATTCGAGCTGTCGATGTCCTGATTCTGGCAGACCACGCAGCGCAGCTCTTTCGAGATCTCGCGGGCGCGCGCCTCGAGCGCGGGGTCATCAAGCATTTCATCGGGCTCCACGGCCAGGGCCGCGAAGGGCAGAAGAACCGCAATCAGGGCTGCGGCAAGGATGCGGCGTATCATATGCTCCCTCCGGTGTTCGCGCGCGCCTGAGCAAGCGCGGTGGCAAATTTCCCCTCGGCCTCCGGCCCGACGATCGGGCCGACATAGCGATAGAGAACGGTGCCGTCGCCTGCGACGATGAAGGTCTCGGGCACGCCCGAAATCCCCCACTCGATCCCGGCGCGGCCATCGAGATCCGATCCGATCAGCTCATAGGGGTTGCCCAACTCCTCCAGCCAGGACCGGGCGGCCTCCGGCTTGTCCTTGTAGTTGATGCCGAACAGCCGGATGCCGTCGCGTTCGACCATGCGCGTCAGCACGGCATGTTCCGCCCGGCAGGGCACGCACCAGGAGGCGAAGACATTCACCACCACCGGGTCGGCATTGCCGGTCAGATCGCCGCGAGACAGTCCCGGCACGCCGACACCCTCGACCGGCGGCAGGTCGAAAGCCGGCGCGGGCTGAGAGATCAGCACCGAGGGGATGGCGTTGGGATCGCGGTCGGGGTTCAGCCCCCACAGGAAGAATCCGCCGAATACCAGGGCGACGAGGACGGGCAGGGCGGCAAGCAGGCGTCGCATGGGCTCACTCCGCGGGTGTTGCGGCGGCGGGCGCCCCCGCTGCCCGGCGCGGGGCGCCGACGCGCAACCGCCGGTCGCTGAGCGACAGCGCACCGCCGAGGATCAGCATCGCCGAACCGATCCAGATGAAATTCACCAGCGGTTCGTAGAGAATGCGCAGCGTCCACGCACCCCGGTCGGCGGCACTGTCCGAGGCAGGCTCGGCCAGCGAGGCATAGAGATCGCCGGCCAGGGTCGAGCGGATCGCTGATTCCGTCGTGCTGCTGTCTGCCACCGGATAGAACCGCCGCTCGGGGTAGAGCGTGGTGACGAAGGCGCCGTCCCGGCTGACCGCCAGTGTGCCCCGGTCGGCGACATAGTTCGGACCGGGCAGCCGCTCCACGCCGTCGAACCGCACATCGAACCCGGCGATCTCGATCACCGTGCCGGGTTGGACGAAGACGATTTCTTCGGATTTCCAGGCGCTGGACCCGACAAAGCCGAACATCGCCACCGCCAGCCCGGCATGGGCCATCGTCATGCCATGCGCGGCCCGCGGGAGGTTGCGCGCCCGCCGCATCGCGTCTTTCAGGGGCACGTCGAGGAGCCGGATGCGCATCGCCCATTCGCGCAGCGTCGCCAGCAGCAGCCAGGCGGCGAGACCGACCGACAGATAGGCAAGCACCGGCCCGCCCCGCGCCAGATACCAGGTGGTCAGACCAGCCAGCACGGCGAGAAGCGCGACAAAGCGCAGCCGTTGCAGCACGCCCTTTAGGTCGGCGCGTTTCCAGGACAGGAACGGCCCCGCGCCCATCAGCAGGACCAGCGGCAGCATCATCGGCACGAAGGTCGCGTTGAAGAATTGCGGCCCGACCGACAGCTTCTCGCCCGTCAGCGCCTCCATGAACAGCGGGTAGAGCGTACCGAAGAGCACGGTTCCGGTGGCGGTCGCCAGCAGCAGGTTGTTGACCAGAAGCCCCGCCTCGCGGCTGATCGGGGTAAAGAGCCCCCCGCCCTCCATCGCCGGGGCGCGCCAGGCATAGAGCGCCAGCGAGCCGCCAATGGACAGACCCAGCAGCCCAAGGATGTAGAGGCCGCGTTCGGGATCGACCGCGAATGCATGGACCGAGGTCAGAAGCCCCGAGCGCACAATAAAGGTGCCCAGCAGCGACAGCGAGAAGGTGAGGATCGCCAGCAGGATGGTCCAGCTCTTGAAGGCGTCGCGCTTTTCGGTGACGATCGCCGAATGCAGCAGGGCGGTGCCCAGAAGCCAGGGCATGAAGCTGACATTCTCGACCGGATCCCAGAACCACCAGCCACCCCAGCCCAGCTCGTAGTAGGCCCACCACGACCCCAGCGCGATGCCTGCGGTCAGGCTCATCCAGGCGGCCAGCGTCCAGGGCCGCACCCAGCGTGCCCAGGACGCATCGACGCGGCCCTCAAGCAGCGCCGCGACGGCAAAGGAGAACACGATGGAGAAACCGACATACCCGACATAGAGAAGCGGCGGATGCAGCGCCAAGCCCACATCCTGCAAGAGCGGGTTCAGGTCCTGACCATCGAGCGGCGGCGGAAAGACCCGCTCGAACGGGTTGGAGGTCAACAGCAGGAAGGACAGGAACCCGGTGCTTATCCACGCCTGCACCGAAAGCGTGCGCGCCTTCAGCGCCTCCGGGATGTTTGACCCGAAAAGGGCGACACCGGCACCAAAGGCCGCCAGGATCAGCACCCAGAGCAGAAGCGAGCCTTCGTGGCTGCCCCAACTTCCCGCGATCTTGAACAGCATCGGTTTGAGCGAATGCGAGTTTTCCACCACATTTGCCACGGTGAAATCGCTGACCATGAAAGACCGCACCAGCGCCGCGAAGGCGATGGAGATGAACATCAGCTGCGCGATGGCAGAACTGCGGGCGCTACGCATCCAAAGGAGGTTGTTCCGAGTGGCGCCCAGCATGGGAAGCACGCTCTGCACCAGGGCGGCGCCAAGGGCGAGAGCAAGGGCGAATTGTCCGATTTCAGGTATCATTGTCTTTGGTCCTTTGCTGGCCACCCTGCGCGGGTGCGAGTCGGGGAGCTCACTCCCCACCGGAAAGGCGGGCGGGACTACGTCTCCAGCCTGGCCTTGCGGCGCTCGTATTCCTCCTCGTCGATTTCGCCGCGTGCATATCGTTCACGCAGGATCACGCGGGCGTCCGGGCCGCGGCGGGCCTCGCTTCCGCCGGAAAAGCCGCGCACCGCAAGCGCGATCAGGAGGATGATCCCGCCCCAGAACAGCAGCATCATCACGCCACCGACCATGCCAAAGCCGCCGCCCCACATATGGCCGAACCCGTCGCGCCAGGTCTCGGCGCTGTCGGCCAGGGCCGGTGCGGGCGTGGCAAGTCCGGCCAGCGGCGCGGCAAGTATCGTGTATCTGGTCATTGCAAGCTCCTTTCCTGTGGTCCGGGCGCGACCTTGCACGGCAGCGTCACGGTCGCGACAAGCCCGCCCTCGGGGCGGTTTGCCAGCGTCACCTCACCGCCATGCGCGCGGATGATCGTACGGGCAATGGACAGGCCAAGCCCGGTGCCGCCTGTCTCGCGCGAGCGGGATTTCTCGAGCCGGAAGAACGGCTCGAACACCTGTTCGATCTGATCTTCGGGGATGCCTGGGCCGGTGTCGGAGATGAGGATCCGAACCTCCTCTGCGTCGGATTGGCAGGTGACGAAGGCGCCGCCGCCATAGCGCTGCGCGTTCTCGATGATGTTGCGCAGGGCGCGCCGGACCGAAGGGGGCCGTAGGCGCAACTCGATCCGGTCGCCGGTGTCGAGATCGAAACCCTCGACCATGTCGGCCTGCAACTGTCGCAGGTAGTCGCCCAGATCCACCGTTTCGTAAGCCTCGGCGCTGGCCATGCCGCGGGCGAAGGACAGCGTGGCGTCGACCATTTCCTGCATCTCCTCGACCGAGGCGATCAGACTGTCGCGCGTCTCGGCCTCGTCGACCATCTCGGCGCGCACCCGCAGCGCGGTCAGAGGCGAGCGCAGGTCATGGCCCAGGGCGGCAAGCAGCCGGGTCCGGTCGGCTACGAAACGGGTCAGCCGCGCCTGCATCCGGTTGAACGCCTGTGTCAGATCGCGCACCTCGCCCGGGCCGATCAGCGGCAACGGGTCCACGGCCTCGCCCCGGCCCAGCCGGTCGGCGGCGCGCGAGACGCGCAGAAGCGGGCCGATCAGCCGGGTCAGCAGGAACCAGCAAGTGGTGATCAGGATCAGCGCCGCGGTGAGGCCGAAACTGACGAAGGACACCCAGGGCCATTGCAGCGGCGGGCGCTCGAACCGGGTGCCGACATTCAGCCATTGCCCGTCGGCCAGCGCGATGGACAGCTGCATCTCGATGGCCGAGACCTCGCCCCGCATCATGGCCAGATGCATCTCGGCCATCTCGGGGGCCAGATGCGGCATCGGCAGAATGTCATGTTCGACCGCGTGCAGCTCCACCCGGATTTCGCGGTCGGCCGCTCCGCCGAGCAGCCCGCGCACCCGCGTCTCGACCGCGCCGCCATCGGCGTGGCTGCCGTGATCCACGGCCGGGACAGGCGACAGCTCGAACCGCACCAATGGCGAATTCGCGGCCCGCAGGATCGCCTGATGTAGGGACGAGGGCGCTTCTTCGAGCAGAAGCGCGACATTGGCCGCGCGACCGGCTGCCTCGAACCCCAAGGCGGCGCGGACGGCCAAGCTGCGCTCGTCCACGAACAGGAACAGACTTACCGCCTGGGCCACGGCCAGCGCCGCCACGATCAGCAGGACCAGCTGCCCCCTGAGGCTGTCGAAGAGGCGCGGCATCACTCCAGCTCCCGCACGTCGGAGGCCAGGCAATAGCCGCCGCCGCGCACGGTGGTGACAATGCGGGGCCGCGCCGGGTCGGGTTCGATCTTGCGGCGCAGTCGGCTGACCTGGTTGTCGATGGTGCGATCCAGCGGCGATGCCGCGCGCCCCGCGGTCAGGTCGAGCAGCTCGTCACGGTTGAGCACCATGCGCGGGCGCTCCAGGAACGTGACCAGCAGCTTCAGTTCGGATCCGGTCAGATCGACTCGCGCGCCGGCCTCATCGGACAGCACCCGGCTGTCGGTATCCAAGACCCAGTGGGCAAAGGCGATGCGTTGCCCCGAGAACCGGCCGGCGAGCGACTCGGCCGTTGCCGAGCGGCGCAGGATGGCCTTGATCCGCGCCAGTAATTCCCGGGGATTGAACGGCTTGGCCAGGTAATCGTCCGCGCCAATTTCCAGCCCGACGATGCGATCCGTCTCTTCGCCAAGCGCGGTCAGCATCAGGATGGGCATATCGCCCTGTGCCGACAGGCGGCGACAGACGGACAAGCCGTCTTCACCCGGCATCATCACGTCCAGCACGATCAGGTCGAACTGGCCCCGGGCCAGCTTGGCGTCCATCTCGACCGCGTCGCGGGCCGAGGTCGCGCGCAGCCCGTTCTTCTCAAGATACCGGGTGACGGACTCGCGGATCTCACGGTGGTCGTCCACGACAAGGATATGCGGCTGGTCGCTCATGGCCTCCTTTTAGCGGCCGCAAGCGCGGCTTTCCCGAAGAGATTTGTCACGAAATGTAACCGGAACGGCGCTTGCGACCCACCGATACAAACCGCCCGTTTCCCGGTGTTTCGATGACCCCTAACCCTGTCCATATGCGTTTTGTCGAAACCAAGGATGAGGAGATCTTCATGTCACGCAAGAAACTGTTGGCGGCAATCGTGCTGGCCGCAACCGCACTCGGAGGCGCGGCTTTCGCCGATGCCAACCACCACGGCGCTAAACCCGGACCGGGAACCGCCGCAGGAATGGCGGCCCAGGGCGGCGTCGGCATGATGGGCGGCGGCATGATGGGCGGAATGGGCCCGATGCACGGCGCCGTGATGCAGATGTTCGATGCCGATGGTGATGGGACGGTGACGGCCGAGGAATTGCGCGCCGGGCTTCAGGCGAAACTGACCGAGTATGACAGCGACGGCGACGGCACGCTGTCGATCTCGGAATTCGAAACCCTGCACAGCGTCATGATCCGCGAAACGATGGTGGATCGGTTCCAGCATCTCGACGCTGATGGCGACGGGTCGGTGACGGCGGACGAGATCTCGGCCGTCGCCGACACAATGGAACGCATGAAGAACATGCGTGCGCGGATGATGCAGACCCAACCCGGCAACGCCCCCGCACCCGGAATGGATGGCATGATGACGGACAACTGAGCAGATCGGCACCGCTGCCCCCCGGCGTTATCGCGCCTCCGAGCGGGCAGCGGCAATGCCGGGCACAGACGCGAAAGGAGACCGGAATGGCCTATACCTATGATCGCATCCTGACGGGCACCGATATCGACGATGCCGACGTGCGCCTGCGCGAGGTCGAGGGCGGCGTCGAGATCAGCGCCATCGACCCGGTCGCGTCCATGCAGGCCATTGACAATGCGCAGTTGCATGCGGTCGCCGCCGACGTCCGCGACCTGCTGCGCAAGGCCGTGGACGCCGCGTGATCGCTGGCGGAACCGGTAGCGCGCAATGGCAGATCGTCGAATATCCCGTCCGGCCCTCAAGGCCATCGCCGCGGCGCTTCTGGTTGCCGCCATCGCGGCCCTGTTTCTCGGGCCGGCAGCGGATCTGCTGGAAGACTTCGACGGCGACCGGATCGCGGGCTGGGTCGAGGCCGCCGGGATATGGGGGCCGCTGCTGATCGTCGGGCTGATGGCGGTGGCGATCGTGGCCACGCCGATCCCCAGCGCCCTCATCGCACTGGCGGCCGGGGCCGCTTACGGGCACACGCTGGGCACCGTTTATATCGTGGCCGGGGCCGAACTTGGCGCGCTTATCGCCTTCGGGATGGCGAGGTTTCTTGGCCGCGAGCTGCTGGTGCGCTGGTTTGGCGAGAAGGTGGACAAGGGCTGGCTCGGGTCGCAGAACGCCCTGACCTTCACGGTATTCGTCAGCCGGTTGCTGCCCTTCATCTCCTTCGACATGGTCAGCTACGCGGCGGGGCTGAGCCGCCTTCATTTCTGGCGCTTCGGGCTCGCCACACTCGCCGGGATCATCCCGGCCAGTTTCGTGCTGGCCCATTTCGGCGAGGAGGCGGTGAGCGGAAGTTCCTCCCGCGCCGCCTGGGCCGCGATCGGACTGGGCGCGCTGACGCTGATTCCGCTGCTGATAGTGGGCCTGCGCGACTGGCGAGACAACAGGTTGCGCCATGAGTGACCTCCGCGCCAACTTGCTCCGCCGTTTGGGCCGTTCCCGGCCTGCACCGTCAACCCGCCGCCTTTTGCGACAGAGAACGGAATCCGGCCCATGCTGAACGCTGCAATCCCCTTCCCGGACATAAACCACGCGCTGTTCACGATCGAGATCGGCAGTTTCAGCTTTTCCCTCCGCTGGTATGCGCTGGCCTATATCGTCGGGCTGCTGGTGGGCTGGCGCATCTGTGTCGCGGCGGTCAGCCGACCGGCGCTGTGGTCCAGCGCGGGTCCGCCGCTCGACCGGCGCCAGATCGAGGATTTGCTCACCTGGATCATCCTCGGCGTGATCCTGGGCGGGCGCCTGGGCTTCGTACTGTTCTATCAGGCGGAATACTACCTGGCCAATCCCGCGGAGATCCTCAAGATCTGGCAGGGCGGCATGTCCTTCCACGGCGGGTTCCTAGGCGTCGTCACGGTGGCGCTCATCTTCTGCCTGCGCCAGAAGGCCCCGGTTGCGGCCGTCGCCGACCTGCTGGCGCTGGCGACCCCACCGGGCCTGCTGCTAGGCCGGATCGCCAATTTCATCAACGCCGAACTGTGGGGGCGGCCGACGGATGTTCCCTGGGCGGTGATCTTTCCGGGTGATGCGGCGCAGGATTGTCCGGGTGTGGTTTCGCTATGCGCCCGACACCCATCGCAGCTCTACGAGGCGCTGTTGGAGGGCGCGCTGCTGGGCGCGGTGCTACTCTACCTCGCCTGGCGTCGCGGCTGGTTGAAGATGCCCGGCGCGCTGACCGGAACCTTTCTGGCGGGCTACGGCGCCGCGCGGAGTTTCGTGGAACTATTCCGCCAACCAGACGCGCAATTCGTCGCACCGGGAAACCCGGTTGGCCACGCAATCCATTTCGGCGACTGGGGGCTGACGATGGGCCAGGCGCTATCGGCACCCATGATCCTGGTCGGGCTGGCGCTGATCCTGCATGCCTGGCGACGGCCGGCACCTCCGGCCCATACAGGCTCTCGCCCGGTCTCATGACGCAAGAAAGGAGGAGGCATGTGCACCACAACTGATCGCATTGCATCGGCCGAGACCCGGTTGCTCGACCTGCGCCCGGCATTTCTCGGCTTTCTGGCCAAGCGGCTCGGAAACCGGGCCGAGGCCGAGGACGTGCTACAGGAATTTTGCGTCCGGGTTCTGACCCACATGGACCAGCTGCGCGATGCGGGGCGGATGGATGCCTGGCTCTACGCAGTGCTGCGCTCGACGCTCACCGACCATTTCCGGACATCCGGCCGCGCGAAACGCCTCAGGGAGGGGGTGGCACGAGAAGCAACAACCGGCGTCACAAGCGAAGATGCGGCCGAGGAGATGGCCATGATCTGTCAGTGCGTCAGAGAGCTGGTGACGGCTCTTCGCCCCTCGGACGCCGACCTGATCCGGCGCGTCGACCTTGACGAGGACGCCCGGACGGACGTGGCTGCCGACCTGGGGCTCAGGCCCGGAACGCTGAACGTGCGGTTGCACCGCGCCCGCGCGGCCCTGGGCGGCGCGCTTGCGGCCCATTGCGGCCCCTGCTGCCGGGACGGTTTCGACGATTGCGCCTGTGGCACGCGCCCAAGGCCGACTCATGCCGCCGGTCTGTAACGAAAACCCACGCGCGGCGTCTACAGGGTGACGGCGCAGCAGGCACCGTCAGAGAGAAGGGAGAAGAGACATGACCGCAATGCTGATCATCCTGGCCTTCATGGCAACAGCGCTTCTGTCGGCACGCCCGCTCCGGTTGGTTCCGGCCCGGGCGCAATACGCCCCTGCGGCGAAGCGCCTGCGCGGCGGCAGCCATGCAAGCGTTTCCGGCGCACGCCTGAAGGGGAGGATATGACATGGCCGCAGCCAGCGAAACGCGCCATGCCCCGCGCATCCCGATTCAGGCACTGGGCTGGAGCCTCAGCATTTTCTTCGCGATCACCTACACGATTTGTGTCGTCTTTGACCTGGTCTTTCCGGGCCAAAGCATGACCAGCCTGTGGACCCCGCTTCTGCCATGGGTCAATGGCATCAGCATCCAGGGCTACGTCCTGGGCGCCGCCGAAACGCTGCTCTACGGCTGGTTCGTCGCGCTGATCTTCGGCCCGTTGTTCAACTTCTTCGCTGAACGGAGTGCGTGATGGCCACGGCCAGATTTCCCAAACAGCAGCTCAATCCGGTAACGACGGAACCGGTCGTCTTTCCGGCCAACCAAAGCGGCCCGATAGGCGAAAAACCGAAGGCCGCGCAGGTCGAAAAACCGGCCGCTGCCGCCACGACTTATCCTCAGGACCTGTTTGAACGCTGGGTCCTGCTCCTGGACGCGTTGCGCGAACGTGCTGACAACATGATCGAGCACGAGCGGCGGGGGATGCCGCCGCTTCTGGATTTCAAATACGAAGCCCTTCTGGACGCGCGCCACTTTGACCGACCGGCCAACTACGCGCTTCTCAGGATCACCGAGATCGGCGACGATTGCTGGGACGATTGCGTCGATGAAGCCAAGCCGCCGGTGATCGTGGTCGATCCGCGTGCCGGCCACGGCCCTGGCATCGGCGGCTTCAAACGCGACAGCGAGGTGGGCATCGCCATGCACGAGGGCCACCCGGTCTACTTCGTGGTGTTCTTTCCCGAACCCGAACGGGGGCGAACCCTCGCTGATGTGCACCATGCGCTGCGCCGCTTTGTCGAAGAAATCGCCAAGCGCCACCCTGACCATCCCCCCGTTCTTTATGGCAACTGCCAGGCAGGCTGGGCGATCACACTTCTGGCAGCTGACTGCCAGGGGCTTTCCGGTCCGATTGTCCTGAACGGCTCGCCGCTCTCCTACTGGGCCGGTGAAGCCGGAACCAACCCGATGCGGATGATGGGCGGGCTTGCAGGTGGCACATGGGCCGCGCACATGGCCGCTGATCTCGGCGACGGACGTTTCGACGGGGCGTGGCTGGCGCAGAACTTCGAAAAGCTGCAGCCGGAAAAAGCAATCTGGGACAAATACGCCCACCTCTTCTCCCATATCGACGACGAACGCGAGCGGTTCCTGGAATTCGAGCGCTGGTGGAACGGCTTCTACACGCTGAGTCGCGAGGAGATCCTTGCGATTACCGAAAACCTCTTCATCGGCAACAAGCTGGAGTCCGGTGAAATGCGGATCTGCGAGGGCTGCATGGTCGATCTGCGGCGCATCCAGAACCCGATCGTGATCTTCGCCTCCAAAGGCGACAACATCACCCCGCCGGCGCAGGCCCTGGGCTGGATCCCCAAGGTCTATGCCGACACCGCCGCGCTGAAGGCGGCGGGCCAACGGATCGTCTATCTCGTGAACCCCCATGTCGGGCATCTCGGCATCTTCGTATCCGCGTCGGTGGCGCGTCTCGAACACCGGGCAATCCTGGAAAACCTCGACGAGATCGAGGCGCGGGCGTCCGGGCTCTACGAGATGCAAATCGACAATCCCACCGGCGATCCCGACTGCCGGAAGCCGTCCTATTCGGTCAGCTTCGAACCGCGCGACGTGTCGGACATCGGCGAAGTGCATCCCGAGGATGCGCTGCAGAACGTCGCGCAGGTCTCGCGCATCAATGAGGCGGCATACGACCTGCTCCTGGGCCCGTGGCTGAGGGCCATGACCACGCCGCAATCGGCCGAGGCTCTGCGGGCGATGCACCCGATGCGCTGGAGCCGGCTCATGTTTTCGGCGCGCTACAACCCGTGGATGGGTGCCGTGCAGGCCATGGCCGACACGATCCGCCATGACCGCAACACTACCTGCCGACGACCCCGCCGTAGCGGCGGAACGCAAGGCGATGGCCCGGATCGGCGCCAGTCTGGGCGCGATGCGGCTTGCCCGGGATCGCGCCATCGCGGCGGTGTTCAAGGCAATCTACGCGCCCGGCGCGGGGCTTGTGCCGCATCCGGGCCAGACCTCCCGCGCGCTGCGACACCCCAGACGGATCCTGAAACCGAAGGAGCCAATGAAATGACCGATAGCGACGGAACTCTACCCGAAGTTGACCCCAGAACCAGAGAGAGCCGACGGGATTTCCTCTACTACGCGGCGGCCGGGGCCGGGGCAGTCGCGACCGGGGCCGCCATCTGGCCACTGGTCAACGCGATGAACCCCTCCGCAGATGTCCTGAGCCTATCACAGGTGCGCGTCGATCTGTCCGGGATGGAGCGCGGACAGCGCATCACGGTCGGCTGGCAGGGAAAGCCCGTTTTTGTCTGGCGCCGGTCGCAAGCGTCCATCGACGCCGCGCGGACGACACCGCTTGAGGCGCTCGTGGATCAGACCGACGGTGCAAGAGAGAATCCGAACCATTCCGGGACGGTGCCGGCGCTCGATCAGAACCGCACCGCGGACGCGGCCGGGGAATGGCTGGTCGTCATCGGCGTCTGCACCCATCTCGGCTGCGTTCCCGTCGGTCAGGGGTCGGGCGACTCGTTGGGAGAATACGGCGGCTGGTTTTGCCCCTGCCACGGATCCCACTACGACACTTCGGGCCGCATCCGGAAAGGTCCCGCCCCGCGCAATCTCGACATTCCTGTCTACAGTCTTGCCGATGATCTAACCCTGACAATCGGCGCATGATATGGACTGAACAACAAATCGGTTCTCCGGACCGCAGGTGGATCCGACCGGGCGATGTCGAGTCGCGGGATCCTGACCCCGCCACCATCCCCATAAGCCGGAGCCGGCCCCCGCGCCGCGCTTGTAATGTCATATGCGACACACCTTGACCTTCCAGTCAGTGGAAGGACTAGGTTGACCCCGACTCGCTCCGAGAGGAATTTCCGATGAACGACCACGCTCGCCATTCCGTGACCGATACCAACAGCTATGTCTGCCCGATGCACCCCGAGGTGCGGCAGGATGGTCCCGGCGATTGTCCGAAATGTGGGATGCATCTTGTCCCGGAGGCGGAACTCGATGCGCATTCCGAGCACGACCACCATGCCCATCACGGAGCCGCAACACCCGTTGATGGAAAATATGACGAGATCCCGGCCGGATATGATGGCGCCGTCTATACCTGCCCGATGCACCCACAGGTCCGACAGACGCATCCCGGCTCCTGCCCGATCTGCGGCATGGGGCTTGAACTGGAGTCGGCCACGATGGCTGCGGAGGGCCCGAACCCGGAGCTGGTCGATTTCACGCGGCGTTTCTGGATTGGTACCGTTCTGACGATCCCGCTTCTCGTTCTGACCATGGGTCCGTATCTGGGTTTCCCCGGGGTGCGCGACATCTTCGGCGAACGCACGACGCTCTGGATCGAACTGGTGCTCGGTACGCCGGTCGTCCTCTGGTGCGGATGGCCGTTCCTGGTTCGCGGATGGAATTCGTTCCGCACGTTGAATCTCAATATGTTCTCGTTGATCGGCATGGGAGTTCTCGCGGCATGGCTGTTCAGTGTCGCTGCCGTATTTGCGCCAGACATCTTTCCGGACGGGTTCCGCGATGCCGAAGGGCATGTCGGTGTCTATTTCGAGGCGGCCGCCGTGATCGTGACGCTGGTCCTGCTGGGACAGGTGATGGAACTGCGCGCCCGCGAGGGGACGGGCAGGGCGATCCGGGCGCTTCTCGATATGGCAGCCAAGACCGCGCGGGTGATCCGGCCCGACGGAACGGAAGAGGAAATCGCGCTCGAAGAGGTTCAGGTGGGCGATCGGCTGCGGGTGCGACCGGGCGACAAGGTGCCGGTCGACGGCGTCGTGGTCGATGGCCGGTCTTCGGTCGACGAAAGCATGATCTCGGGAGAGCCCGTCCCGGTCGAAAAGACCGAGGGCGATCCGGTGACCGGGGCAACGATCAACGGCACTGGCAGCCTGGTGATGGAGGCGACGCGCGTTGGCGCCGACACGATGCTGTCGCAGATCGTGGAGATGGTCGCGAACGCACAGCGCAGCCGTGCGCCGATCCAGAAATACGCCGATCAGGTCGCCGGGTATTTCGTGCCGGCGGTGATCGCAATCGCCATCCTGTCCTTCATCGCCTGGGCCGTCTGGGGGCCGTCACCGGCATTGTCCTATGCCTTAGTGTCTGCCGTCGCAGTGCTGATCATCGCCTGCCCCTGCGCGTTGGGACTGGCCACGCCCATGTCGATCATGACGGCGACGGGACGCGGCGCGCAGGCCGGCGTGCTCATCAAGAACGCCGAAGCTCTGGAGCGGTTCGAGAAAGTCGACACCCTCATCGTCGACAAGACCGGCACCCTGACCGAGGGCAAGCCGAAGCTGGTCGCCGTCCTGCCCGAGAAGGGTCATGATGAAGCAGAAGTCCTGCGCCTTGCTGCCTCGCTCGAACGCGGCTCCGAGCATCCGCTTGCCGAAGCCATCGTTCGGGGTGCCGAAGAGCGCGGGGTGAAGATGGCTGACGCGAAAGACTTCGAGGCCGTTACCGGAAAGGGGGTCAAGGGAACCGTCGACGGACAGGCGGTCGCTCTCGGCAACCTCGCGATGATCCGCGATCTGGGGCTGGAGGCGGGCGACCTGACTGCCAAGGCCAATGCGCGCCGCGACGAAGGCGAGACGGTCATGTTCGTGGTGGTCGAAGGCGAGATCGCCGGCCTGGTCGGCGTCGCAGACCCGGTCAAGGAAACCACTCCTGCCGCGATCAAGGAACTGCACGAGCTTGGATTCCGCGTCATCATGGCCACAGGCGACAATGAACGCACGGCAAAGGCGATTGGATCGCGGCTCGGTATCGACGAGATACGGGCGGACGTTCTGCCCGAGGACAAGGCCCGCATCATCAGAGAACTGCAAGAGGCAGGCCGAAAGGTTGCGATGGCCGGAGACGGCGTGAATGACGCGCCTGCATTGGCGCAAGCGGATGTCGGCATCGCCATGGGCACCGGCGCCGACGTCGCCATCGAAAGCGCCGGCATCACTCTGGTGAAAGGCAACCTTGACGGCATCGTGCGTGCGCGGCGTCTGGCGCGCGCAACCATGCGCAACATCCGTCAGAACCTCTTCTTCGCGCTGGTCTACAATGCCTCCGGCGTACCGGTCGCGGCAGGCGTTCTGTTTCCCTTCTTCGGTATCCTGATCAGCCCCATGTTTGCCGCGTTCGCCATGAGCGCCTCGTCGATCTCGGTGGTGCTCAATTCACTGCGTCTTCGCAGCGCAAAGGTATAGAAATGGAGACCCAGCATGGACAAGCACCATGATCCTGCACATGCCGAACACGACCAGTCGGAAGAAACCTCCCCGGCTCCGTCCTTCTGGCGGTCACGCGCCGGCATCTATCTGATCGTCGCACTGGTCGTCGGCGGTCTCCTGTTGGGTTACGAGCACCGGGTCCACATCTTCGGTAGCAACTGGCTGCTTTGGCTGCCGCTATTGCTCTGCGTGGCCATGCATTTCTTCATGCATGGGGGCCACGGCGGACATGGCGGAGAAGGAGACAAGAGATGACCGATGCCGGAACTGCTTATGGACTTTGGCTCCTGGTCTTCATCAACTCGGCCGTCTTCATCATCTTCGCCTTCAGCTTCTTCAAGCCACAGACGTCGCGCGACTGGCGGAGTTTCGGGGCGTTCAGCGCCTTCATCGTCGCCCTGTTCACCGAGATGTACGGGTTCCCCCTGACCATCTTCTTTCTGTCCGGCTGGCTCCAGTCAACCTGGCCGGATATTGACTGGTTCGCGCATGACAGCGGGCATCTGCCCGAAATAATGTTCGGCTGGCGCGCGAATCCGCATTTCGGCCCGTTCCACATTTTGAGCTTCGCGCTGATCGGCGGCGGGTTCTGGCTGATCTCGGTGGCCTGGCACCATCTCTGGTCCGCGCAGCGACGCGGCGTGCTGGCAACGACCGGACCTTATTCACGCATTCGCCACCCGCAATATGTGGGCTTTGTGTTGATCATGGCTGGCTTTCTCGTGCAGTGGCCGACCTTGCTGACGCTCGCGATGTTCCCCGTGCTGGTCTGGATGTACGCACGTCTTGCGCGCGCCGAGGAGGCCGACAGCCGGTCGCGCTTCGGGGATGACTGGGATCGCTACGCGGCGGCTGTCCCCGCGTTCATTCCGGGCCGGATGTCGAGAATTGTCGATGCGTATAGGTAGCGGGCGGGAATATGGCCGATAGCAGCAAGACCGGAAATCCCGTAGCAGTATGGCGAAAGGCAGTTGCGATCACCTCCTTTTTCGCCATCGGATTGGCAACAAACTTGCTTGCCCAATCCGATGAGGCTGAAAACTCCCGGCCACGGGTCAACACCCAGATGCATGGCGACGCCGCCGGAGCGCCCGCACCCGACCCCGATAGCGTAATCGTGCCGAAAACCCTGAGCGCACCATCATATTTCGGCCAGATCGCGTTCGAGAAAAGCTGCGCGTCGTGCCATGGGAAAAACGGGGCAGGCGGAACTGGCATCGGCCCGCCTTTGGTTCATCCCATCTACGAGCCGGGTCATCATTCGGACGGGGCGTTCCTTCGGGCCGCGATGTCGGGCGTGCAATCACATCACTGGAATTTTGGCGATATGCCTCCTGTCGAAGGGATTACCGAGGAAACGACTAGGCTGATCGTCAGCTATATTCGCGAATTGCAGCGCGCCAACGGGATCGACTGATGGCAAGCCGGGCCGACCCGCCGCCGGTGCAAGGAACCGTCGCTCTGATCGGAGGCACGGGCGATGTCGGCGGTCGACTGGTCCGGATGCTGGTCGATCATACCGCAGCCCGAATACTGCTGATTTCGCGCAGCGGTGTTGGGTCAGGTGATCGTGTCGAGGCGCTCCGGTTCGATATCGCCGGGAAGGACGCCGTTGGAAAGCTGCCGCTTGGCGCGACAGTGATAAACCTGACCGAAGCGACGCCGCCAACGATCGCGGTCGAAGTTGTCCGCAAGGGCGGAAGTTTCCTCGAGACCTCGGCGTCGCCGAACTACGTGCAAGCACTGAAACAAGAAGTGACGGGGGTCGGTGGGCCCGGCACTGCTGTCCTCTGCGTCGGAGCTGCGCCCGGTTTGAGCACCTTGATGGCCGCCGAACTTGTCCGCGCTAAAGGGGCTGTTGCTGTAGACATCGGGCTAGAACTCGGCATGGGCCGCCACTACGGCAGAGCCGCCACGGAATGGTTTATCGACGCCCTCGGCCGCCCATATTGGCTGTCCGGCCCCGAAAACACCATCCTCCGGCCCGGAGACCTTCGCCGTTCTTTTGCCTTCGTGCGAGGAACACGGTCGCGTCCCGCTCTCGGTATCGGCTTTACCGCAGATGGAATCACGGAATACCGAAAGTCTGCCCGGTCGGTTCGCGTTCGCACTTTCGTGGCGATCGATCCTCCGTTTGTGACGCGCGCTGTCGGCACGCTCTTGCGACTTGGCCTCGGTCCAGCGCTGGCACGGCGCAAACGCGGTGTAACGCGGGTATTGAGGCGCCTGCCGGAAACGGGTCAAGCGCACGCCCGCATCGTTGTTGAGGCGCAGAGCCCCGAAGGCATCCTTGCTGCCTCGCACCATGTCGCAGCCGGCGATCAAGCCGAGGTGACCGCGGCCATGATCCTCGCCACGATCCGCGCGTTGCCAGCGGCGGACAGGCCGATGCCCGGCGTGAGGACCATTATCGATCTCTTGACGTTCGCCGAGGCGTTGGAAGCTCTTCGTCATCTCTTGCCGCGCATGGCGATCGAGACCTGGTCAACCGGCGTCAAAGGAGAAAGACCGTGAACCGCGCCAGAATCTTCCTGCGTTTGGCCCGGATTATCGTCGTCTTGTCGAAAGACATTTGGGCCCTCCGGCGGCATGATCCGGCCAGCGGCGACCCTGCTGCACCGGATCGGTTCGCCCGAAACCTGCTCGCTCGGGGGCCGGTTTTCGTCAAACTGGGCCAGATCCTCAGCACCCGCCCCGACATATTGCCCGATAGCTACATCGCGCGGCTTGCGGAATTGCAGGAGCACGCGCCCGAGGTTGACTTCGCCACGGTGCGACGCATCATCGAGGATGAACTAGCAGCGCCGCTGCAAACCGCCTTTGCCAGCTTCGAGGACAAACCCGTCGCCGCCGCGTCCCTGGCGCAGGTGCACAAGGCACGCCTGGCGGATGGCAAGGCGGTCGCGGTCAAGGTGCAGCGACCGGGGCTGGAGCCGCTGTTCCGCCGCGATCTCGATGCGCTCGACCTCGGAGTGCGGATCGCACGTCTGGTCATGCCACGCCGCCTGCGTCGCACTAACCTGTCGGCGTTCCTGACGGAGTTCCGGCGCTATTCCTTGGCCGAACTCGATTTTCACGCCGAAGCGGCTGTCATGGACCGGTTTCGCGAAAACCTCGCGGGGCAGCAAGGCGTTCGAATCCCCAAGACCTATCCCGGCCACACGACGGCCCGTCTGCTGACCATGGATTGGGTCGAGGGCATGCGCCTGTCCGAGGCTGTGGCCACCCTCCCTGAGCAAGCCCGATCCGCACTGGTCGAGTCTCTGGTGTCGATACTACTGAAGATGTTCGTATCGGACAGGCTGTTTCATGCCGATCTGCACCCCGGCAATATCGTCTTTCATGAAGACGGAAGTTTCACGCTGCTCGATTTCGGCATGTATGGCGAGCTGGATGCGGCGCAGCGCGACCGTTTCGTGCTTTACTGGATGGCCGTGGCACAGCGGCAGACTCGGCGTGCCTACCACCATTTCAGTGCCCAGACCGAGGCGCTCGCCGGTGCCGATCACCGGCTTTTCCGACAAAGGTTCGAGGAACTCGCGGCGGCCTTCTACTCCGCGCCCTCGCGCGAAGCCAGCCTTGCTCGGACCTACCTTGCGATGATGCGCGCAGGCTACCAGTCCGGGTTCGTGTTTCCGGCATCGCTCATGCTCCATGCCAAGGCGCTGACGACCGCCGAAGCGCTGCTGTTCGTTCTGGCGCCAGACGCGCGGTTCGACGACCTGTCGCGGCCCGTCATCGCGCGCGAGGTCGCAGCGCGGCTGGCGGAAAGCGATCCGCTGGGGCGGATCACGCAAGTGCTGCCCGAGTTCCTGCTGACAGGAACACTGCCGCCCGCCGAGGCAATCGACGATATCTGGGACCGCACCGCGACGCAAAAGATGGTGCGAGGAATGCTGGAGGCCGTCGTTCCGGGCGGCGAATCCATCGGCCGCAGCACGCTGTCAATGCTGTTGCGCCGTTTCGCCCTGCCACATCTGGGCGCCGAGACTAACGCGATCCTTGCCGAGACCTGGGTGGCCTATGACCTGTTGGACCGCGATCTTCCGCTCGAATCCAATACGGGCGCGATTATTACCACGCATCTTGCGGTGCTGACACTGGCTCTGCACCGAACGCTTCTTGCAAAGGGCCGGTCGGAGGCGGAGAGCCACGAACTCATTCACGCGATTGGCTGGGACATTTACAACCGCATGGCCGATCCGCCGTTCGAATTTGCCCGGACCATCACCGCCGATCCGGTCAAGCGGCTGCGCATCGCCACCGACGTATTCCGCAGGTTTCCCTTTGGACCACCGGGATACAGTTGGCGCGACGTGCAGGCGGGTGCAGACGTCGTGGCCTTTGACTGTACGAGATGTCCAGTGGCGGAGTTCTTTGCGGGACATGAGTCTGCAGCGCTCTGCACGGCCACATGGTGCGCCCTCGACTATCCCGTGGCCGAGAAATGGGGCGGGCGACTGGTTCGGCCAAAGACCATTGCCGGCGGGAACAGCCATTGCGATTTCAGATGGCACGCAACCCGACCTTCGGCCGATACTGAGATGTCAGGTCAAGTGGAGGGGGACTTGGGATGAAGCACGACCTTGGCGCCGACATCGACACGGGGAAACAGGTCAATGATGTGATCGTTGGTCAACCTGGCGCAACCATTGGACACGGCCGATCCAATCGTGCTGGGGGCGTTCGTCCCGTGAATGCGCAGGTAGGTATCGCGCCCCAGCTCGTCATAGAGATACAATGCACGCGCACCGAGAGGATTTTGCGGGCCACCCGGAACACCATCAGCAAAGCGCGCATACTTCTCTGGATCGCGCCGGATCATCGCATTGGTCGGGCGCCACCACGGCCACTCGGCCTTGCGCCGCACGGTGAAGGTGCCCGCCTCGTAAAGACCATCTCTTCCCACGCCCACTCCGTAGCGGATGGCCAGTCCGGAGTGCAGCATGAAGTAAAGGAAGTAGTCGTCCGGGATCACGTGGATTTCACCGGCTTCCCACATCTGTTGTCTCGTATTCACGAGTTGAGGCAGAAACTTGTCGGGCAGAACCACCTGGTGCGCCCAAGCCGTCATAGGCAGCGTGACCCCCAATCCGGTCAGTGAGGCTATCAGGAAATGACGACGATTCAAACCCACAACTTGGTGCCTCCGCTTTATTGTGTGCCAGAAAAGGTTAGAAGCCCGCCGCCCGATGCCAAACCTCACAACGCCGTGAATGGCGTGGTCCCATCAGAATATGTTGCATCCGGGTTACGACAGTCCGACTGATAGGCCAGGCTGCGCATCAGAAAGCGCCCACAGAAATATGCAAATAGTACGCCCATGACTGGTTCGAGCGAGAAAAGACCTAACTATCAACCCGCTTCGATCACCCTTGGCGGCGCCGTAGCGATGGGAACAGGTGTGATGATCGGCGCGGGCATCTTCGCATTGACCGGGCAGATCGCGCAGTTTGCCGGGCCCCTCTTCCCGCTCGCTTTCATCGCCGGAGCAATCGTGACCGGATTCAGCGCCTACAGCTACATCCGGATGTCGAACAGATGGCCGTCCTCGGGCGGGATCGCGATGATCCTGCAAAAGTGCTATGGCCCCGGTGCGGTCGCGGCGGGGGCGGCCCTGCTGATGGCCCTCAGCATGGTCATCGCCGAAAGTCTGGTAGCCCGGACCTTCGCAACCTATGTTCTGCGTGCCTTCGAGATCGAGGGCGGGCCAATGGTACCGATCCTTGCCGTGGGCGTTATCCTCTTCGCGTTCCTGGTGAACATCGCCGGCAACCGGTCGGTCGGCGTGTTCTCTCTGGTCATGGCGGCCATCAAGATCGGCGGCATTGGATTGTTTGGAATCGCCGCGATCTGGTCGAGCGGCTTCCAGTTCGCCGCCGCGTCCGATAGCGCGCAGGATTATGGCGTCCTGGGTTTCGTCGCCTCTGTGGCCTTTGCAATACTGGCCTTCAAAGGTTTCACCACCATCACAAACAGCGGCTCCGAGATCACCCAGCCTAACCGCAACGTGGGCCGCGCCATCGTGATCTCCATCAGTATCTGCGTGGCCGTCTACCTGTTGGTTGCCATCGGTGTCGGCTCGAGCTTGACCATTGACGAGATCGTCGCCGCGCGGGATTATTCGCTCGCCGAAGCCGCCGAACCTGCCCTGGGGCAGACCGGCTTCTTCCTGACCGTGATCCTTGCGGCGGTGGCCACGGCTTCGGGCGTGCTGGCCAGTGTCTTCGCCGTATCGCGGATGCTTGCGATGTTGACGGACATGAAGATGATCCCGCATCGGCATTTCGGCATGTCGGGACCGGTCCAACGGCACACGCTCGTCTACACCGTTGTCATCGCTTCGACGCTTGCCGTGTTCTTCGACCTCGGCCGGATCGCCTCACTCGGTGCCTTTTTCTATCTTGTCATGGACATGGCCGTGCATTGGGGCGTCTATCGCTATCGGCGTGAAGAGATCGGGGCGTCCGGCTTGGTACTGCTTTCGGCTCTAGCGTTCGACGCCATAGTACTGGTTGCCTTCACCGTGATGAAACTTCGGAGCGATCCGCTGATTGTGCTCTATGCTCTTGGCGGCATCTTGGCTGTTTTCGTCTTCGAGCGGATGTACTTGTCTCGGTGGCTGGCGCCGCAGGAAGTTGCGCATGACCACTGATGCCGGGCAGCAAGACAGCCGAGCGGGTAGAACCGCCGCGAGAGGACCGAAATGGTCGGTGTCGGGGCCACGACCGCCTGTCGGCCAACGGAATCACACAGAGCCGTTATTGGACTGCTCGAAAACGGTGCGTTTCAATGCGGTGATGCGGGTTGCCCCTACGATAAATTTCCTCGGTTACCTAAAGCGTTTCCAGTTCTGGGACGTATCGGATAAGCGTTGCGGAGCTGCTTTTGTCAGGTCACGAAAGTTTTCCTTGAACCTCTAGTGGCTTTAGACGTTAGCCCTCTACAGAGCGTCAGTGCCGCGGGCAAACTGCCAACGCAACCTCAAACCCTCTCGGGCTGGCAACAATGTATCCGGGACATTGCGCGGCCCACCATCCAATTGCGAAGGAGACGTTGAACATGTTGACGAGAAGACATTTCATTCAATCGACCACTGCGCTGTTCTCGGCATCGCTGGCCAGCCCGGCATTCGCCGACTCTTGGCCCACGGAAGCGCAAAAGGCCGCATGGGACGCGCTAGTCACGCCGCCTGGCTACGATCCTACCACGTCCAATCCCTGGGGTCTGCATCCGCGCTTTCTTCCGCAACGTATCGCCGCAAATGCGGGCCTCGTTCCTGGAGACATCCATGTGGATGCGGTGGCGCGCTATCTCTATCACATCGAGGAAGGTGGCACGGCGATGCGCTATGGTGTGGCGATCGCACGTGGCAATCTATACGAGCCGGGCACATATACGATCAAGCGCAAGGTCAAGTGGCCGCACTGGCAACCGACGCAGAACATGATCGACCGCGATCCGGAACTCTACGCGGACATCGCCGACGGCATGGAGCCTGGACCGGAGAATGCGCTCGGGTCTCGAGCGCTCTATCTGTATGTCGGCGATCGCGACACCTACCTGCGAATTCATGGCACTCCGCATCCAAGCAGCATCGGCGGTCGCGCAAGTTCCGGCTGCGTGCGGATGGTAATGGCCCACATCAACGACCTCTACCCGAACGTCGAACTCGGCTCGACGGCCTACCTGTACTCGGCCGAGGACAGCGTAACCGCCCGCAGTTAGGCGCATGCGCACTTGGCCGGCGCTTCGACGGTCTGCCGAAGGGCTCAGCTTTCCCGCGCGGTGCAGATCCGACTGCCGTTAGGCGTGCGTAGCGGAACCAAGGTCGTCTCAACCGGCCCGCTGTGCTCGTACCAGTAACAGCCGTCGTCCGGCACAAGGCGCGCGGTGGAAATATCCTGGTCGGGCGCCGCCATTGCCACGACGCGATCGGGAATATTGCCGATAGCGTTCGCCGCTTCGCTCCCGCTGCTTGGAGGGATGGCACACCCTGCGGTGAACAACAGTGTGGCTCCGATCATCACGTTTTGCTTTGATAGTACCGGCCGCATTGAATTTCCTTCCTCTTTTGTCGGTCTGGCAGCAACAGATGGCCAGCCTCTTTCCGACGACACATAGCAAGAAAGCGTTCCGGAGAACCATCAATTAATGTTCTTGAACCTCTAGGTACTGTAGGAATTATGTTTTCCTGAACAACCCGACTCTAGAGGTCCGTTCATGTCTGCTGATACCAACCGCCGAGATCACTCTCACGCCCCGCAAGAGAGCGGCAACAGTTGCTGCGGAAGTGATCGACCATGCGGCGACATCGCTCCGGCGACGCCTGCGCCATCGGTCGGGCGAAGCTATCAGGTTTCCGGTCTCGACTGCGCCGAAGAAGTGGCGATCCTGAACAAAGTTGTCGGCCCGAAGATCGGCGGGGCAGAGCATCTGGCCTTCGACGTCATCAACGGGCGGATGACCATTCTGGACAGCGCGGACCGTGTAACTGACGACGAGGTGGCGCAACTGGTTGCGACCACCGGCATGAGTGCGAAACCCTGGGATGCAGGAACCGCATCGGAAGATCAGGCGGCCCATCTCGCCCGGCAGCGGCTGTTCACGGCGCTGAGCGGCGGCTTCTGGGCGGCCGGCTTTCTCTGGCACATCGTCGAGACCGGCATGGGCGGTGCCCTCGGGCTGTTCGCGGGTCACGGCCAAGCGCCGATGCCGCTGGCGGAGGCTGCACTGTTCGCTATCGCGATCCTGTTCGGTGTCTGGCTCGTGGCCCCGAAGGCCTGGTCCTCCGCGCGGCGTCTGTCGCCCGACATGAACCTTCTCATGGTGGTCGCGGTGGCGGGAGCCATCGGCCTCGGCGAGTTCTTCGAGGCGGCGACGGTGGCTTTCTTCTTCTCGCTGTCGCTGTACCTCGAAAGCTGGAGCGTCGGGCGCGCACGGAACGCGGTTTCGGCGTTGCTCGATCTGGCACCACCGACAGCGAGAGTTCTCTATGATGATGGTTCTGAAGCAGACGTGCCGGCTTCCGCTGTTGCCATCAATGCACGGTTCGTGGTGCGCGGCGGCGACCGCATCCCGCTGGATGGTGAAGTTGTAGATGGGGCAGGGGCCGTCGATCAGGCGCCGATCACGGGCGAAAGTGCGCTGGTGCCGAAAGAGCAAGGCGACGAAGTCTACGCGGGAACGATCAACGGCGAAGGGACGCTGACGGTGCGCGCGACCAGGGCGGCCTCCGACACGGTGCTCGCCAAGATCATCCGCATGGTGGGGGACGCTCACGCCCGCCGGGCGCCCGTGGAGCAGTGGGTCGCGAAGTTCGCTCGCATCTATACACCCATAGTCATGGCGCTGGCGATCGTCATTGCGCTGCTGCCGCCGCTCATCCTCGGTGGAGCCTGGGACTACTGGGTCTACAACGCGCTCGTTCTTCTCGTGATCGCCTGTCCCTGTGCTCTGGTCATCTCGACGCCGGTTTCCATCGTGGCCGCACTGACGGCCTCGGCGCGGGCCGGCGTTCTCATCAAGGGCGGAGCCTACGTCGAGGCACCGGGCCGAACGACGGCTCTGGCGATGGACAAGACCGGAACCCTCACGATGGGTGAACCGGAGGTGGCCGCAGTCCATCCACTTGGGGGGGCCTCGGCGCGAGATCTGATGACGCTGGCGGGCGCACTCGAAGCGCGGTCATCGCATCCGCTGGCGCGTGCCATTCTTGCGCGGGCCGAGGCAGACGGCATCGCGGTTCCAGCGGCGGAGGATACGCGCACCGTGCCGGGACGAGGGCTGGAAGGACGGGCAGGGAGCCGAAAAGTCTGGCTCGGCTCCGACCGGTTCGCCGAGGAGAAAGGGCTCGGCAGCGCCATTCCGGCGGACCTCCGTGACCGGATCGAAGGGGCCGGCAGTACACTTGTGGCCGTCGGAGACGAGACCGGCGTGACCGGCATTCTCGAGCTGCGCGACCGGATCCGCCCGGACGCCAAAAGTATCGTCACGCGCCTTCATGCGCAGGGCGTGAAGACCATCGTCATGCTGACGGGCGACAATGAACGCACCGCGCGCGCTGTTGCGGCAGAGGTCGGCATCGACGAGGTGCGTGCCGAACTCTTGCCCGAGGATAAGGTAACGGCCATCGAGGAACTGGTCGAAAGCCACGACTTGGTTGCGATGATTGGCGACGGGGTGAATGACGCCCCTGCCATGGCACGGGCGCACTATGCCATCGCCATGGGCGCCGTCGGGTCCGACGCGGCCATCGAGACCGCCGACATCGCCCTGATGACGGACGACATCGGCAAGGTACCGTGGCTCATCGGCCATTCACGCCGCGCCATGTCGATCATCCGCCAGAACATCGGCGTTTCTCTGGCGACAAAAGCTGTCTTCGTCGTCGCGACGGCATTCGGGATGGCGTCGATGTGGGGCGCGATCGCGGCGGATGTCGGCGTCTCGCTTCTCGTTGTCGCCAATGCGTTGCGCCTGCTCAACGGCCACAAGGCAGATGCGCCGCCATCCGGCGGTGAACATATTGGTGCGCAGATGGCAAGCGGCGCGCTTGCACACGGGCATTGAACCGCCACGGCTCCCAGGGTAGCGTTTGACCCATACGAGACCTCGCTCACGAGGCATAGAGCAGTGACGAAAATCCATATTCCGCGCCGCGTCGTCTTGTTCGGAGGGCTTGTTGCCTTTTTGTCCGGCTGCGCCAGCAAGTTCCGAACCTACAGCGGACCCGAAGTCACCCGGCTGCGCCTCTATAAGGCGCAGCGCCTGCTGGTTCTCGACGGCGCCGATCGCGTCTTGCGGACCTATCCGATCGGGCTGGGCTTCGCGCCTGTCGGTCACAAGCAGTTCGAGGGCGACGGCCGCACACCGGAAGGCTCCTACGTGATCGACCGGCGGAACCCCGACAGCCTCTTCCATCTGTCCGTCGGCATCTCCTACCCGAACGAGGCCGACATCGCTTTCGCTGAGTCCCAGGGGCGTTCCCCCGGCAAGGACATCTTCATTCACGGCGGACCGCGGCGGGGGATCGACCCCACGAATGTCCGCGACTGGACGGCGGGCTGCATCTCGGTCACGGATCCCGAGATCGAGGAAATCTACGCCATGGTTAGGGACGGGACACCGATAGACATCTACGCCTGAAGGACCGGGAAGCGTGTCGCGTCCGCCGATCGCTTCAGGCAAACCGGCGGCGCAGGGCCACGTTGATGGCCTCGATCGCGATCACCATGGCGATCACGGCCAGTGTGACGCTTGCTGCCTTGTCGTACTGGAACGAGCGCACATAGGTCTGGATGTAGAACCCGATACCGCCCGCGCCGACGATGCCCAGGATCAGCGACTCGCGCAGGTTCAGTTCGAACCGGAAGATGGTGTCGCGGGCGACGACTGGCGCCATCTGCGGCCAGATGGCGTAGCGGAGCTGCGCCAACGACCCGGCACCGGCGCTTTCCAGCGCGGCGATCGGCGCGCGGGAGACGCCGTCAATTGCCTCTGCGTAGAACTTCGCGAGCATGCCGGTGGCATGGAAGGCGACCGCGATGATGCCGGGGAGGGGACCCAGGCCCACCGCGCCCACCATGAGCATCGCCACCAGAATCAGCGGGATGGCCCGGATAAAAGCGAGGAGCGTCCGGACGGGTCGGTAGAGCGCCGGCGAAACCATCGTCTCGGATGCAAGTATCCCGAGTGGCACCGACAGGAGGACCGCGCCCAGTGACCCCAGGATCGCGATGCGCAGCGTTTCCGCGCTGCCCTTCACGATCTCGTTCATCACGGTCGGATCGGGCGGGACCATCCGGCCGAGGAAATCCGCGATCCGGGGTCCGGCGGACAGGAGGCGAGACAACTCGACATCGGTCGTGGCGAACGACCAAAGAACCGCACCCGCGACCAAAGCCCCGGCCGCGAAGCTGCCAAACCCGCGCGACCGCATCAGGTTACCGCCCGCAAACCGATGACCTGCAGGGCAGTCGTTTCGCGATAGAGGTCCGTGATCGCGACATCGCTCAGGTCACCGACCGCCACATCGAAGGCGATCCGCCCATCGCGCATGCCCACAATGCGATCGGCGAAACGCCGCGCGAGGTCGGGCTGGTGCGACGAGAACAGCACGGTCGCGCCACGCGCGCGCGCAACGCCGGTCAGCAGCGTCAGGATTTCCGCGGCGCGGGCGGGATCGAGATTGCTGACGGGCTCGTCGGCAAGGATCAGGCGCGGCTCCTGGGCAAGGCATCGGGCGATGGCCACTCGCTGCCGCTGCCCACCGCTGAGGCTGTCGACCCTTCGCTCGGCCAGATCGGCGATGCCGCAATCAGCGAGTGCGGCGCGCGCCACCTCCAAGTCGTATGGCAAGGGAGACCCGAGGGCCGCGCGCAAGGGCGACATGCGGCCAAGGCGCCCGTTCAGCACGTTTCGCAACACTGTAGCGCGTTCGACCAGCGCGAATTCCTGAAAGACGAAACCGACGTCAGGCCGACTGCCGCGCGGCGGAGCTTGGTCGGGATGGAGCGGCGCGCCCAGGACAGAGACACGGCCGCGCCAGCCGCGAAGCCGCCCGTCGAGCACGGCCAGTAGCGTCGTTTTCCCGGCCCCCGACGGTCCGAGCAGCGCGGTGCTTTCGCCTGCAGGCACCAAGAGCGATACATGGTCCAATGCCGGTAGCCCGGCGCCCTGATGGACGAAGCTCAGATCGCCTATTTGCGCCGCGGCGCTCACCCGAGGAGCCCGTGGCGGCGGGCCATGTCGCGCACCCCGTCATAGGCAGCGGGGTCCGCTCTGACATAGCCGTCGGGTCCGTAGAGGTAGCGCAGTAGGTCGCGGTTGCCGGCTTCGTTGAGGCGCATCATCGCATCGACGAACCGCGACCGGAGGTCTGCGTCCAGTTCCGGTCGCGCGATCACCACGTGGCTGGGGATTGGTTCGCTCTCGGCGATCCAGATGACCTCGGCCTGCTGCTGCGGGGTGAGAAGGAGGTCGGCGTACTGGCTCGCGCCGGCGGCATCGACAAGGCCCTCGGCCATCGCCTGCATCGCCTGCTGATATCCGCCCGCGAAGAAGATGCGACCGAAAAAGGCGTCTGCGTCGCCGGGCCCGGCAACCAATCCGGCCTCGACGAACTCTGCCAAAGGATAGAGATAGCCCGATTCCGAGATCGGGTCCGCGAAGGCGATGTCCTTGCCCCGGAGATCCGCAAGCATTTCGATCCCGCTGTCTCTGCGCACGAAGATCCGGCCGGTGTAACTCGGCGCGCCGCGATAGACTTCGGACAGCAGCGGCACCGCGCCGATCTCGGCCTCGGCCAGCACGAAGGGGAGCGCGCCCATGAACGAGATGTCGGCGTCACCGTTCCGCAGCGCCTCGACGGCCGCTGCGTGGTCGATGGTGACGAAACCCTCGACCGGTACGCCGATCTGATCCGCCAGCCAACCGGTGATGGCCGCGACGTCGCCGAGAAGTTTATCGGGGTTTTCCTGAGGAATGAAGGCGAGGCGCAAGCCTTCTTGCTGTGCTGCAAGCCGTGTTCCCAAGGACACGGCGCCCGCGGCGGACAGGATCAGCGTCTTTCTGCGGCTCAGACGGATCGACATCAGAACGCCCTTTCTTCGATTGTGTCGGCCGCATCCCTGAACGCGGTCCAGTGTGCCTCTGCCGTCTCCCAGTCCCCGGCGCGCACGGCGGAACCGACCTGGGCCAATCGCTCGGCAAGTGCATAGACCTCCGGCCGACCGGCAAGGTTGGACATCGTGCTGGCATCGGCCGAGAGGTCCGCCGCGACCGTATCCGTAAGGAGCAGGATGTGCTCTGCGTCCCGCCGGGGCAGCAGCGTATCGAGTGTCGAAGCGAAGGTCGTCAATTCAGAGAAAGCAAGGCGGAAGGACGTGTTCTTGGCATCGAAAGTCTCGTAAGGCTCATCAGCCGAGCCTACCGCCTCAAGATATGCGGTGAGGTCTGAGCGCTCGGCATCAGTGAGTCCGAGCGATTTCGTCTCGTCGAACCAGTCCACGACAGCGGCGAGGGTCGGCAGCGATCCGTCGTGGAAGTATGGCGCAGTGTAGGCCGTCCCGAGCAAGGTCGGCGTGTCGAATGCGCTCGCCCGCGCACCCTCGTAGGGCGGACTAGCGGACCCGATGTTATGCGCCTGACGGTCGAGGAAGTTGCCGTCCGGCACGTGACAGCTGGCGCAGGAGCGGTCGCCGAGACCCTCGAAAGGCCGGGTGAAGATCGCTTCGCCGCGCCGTGCGGGCTCCGAAGCCGCGTCGGTCAGCCGGCCATCCCGCGTCAGCATCGAATTCGGCAGGAAATCGAACTCGAGCATGTAGGCGATCAGCGCGTCCAGCATAAATGGGGTCGGTTCAGAGCCACCAAACTCGTTCACGATCACGTTGCGGGTGAAATCGCGAAGCGAGGCAAAGCGGCCGTCGCGACCATAAGGCCCGGTGAAGCGCAGTCCGCGTAGGCTCGGGATGTCTAGCGGGTCGTCGCGCCGGTCGTTGAAGATCGGGTTGAAGAAGGCGCCGTCCACGTCGATTGCCCCGGGCTGATGGCTGGCGCCGGGGATGAACAGACGCTGGTTCACGTCCGAGCGATTGTGACAGGTTGAACAGGCGATCCCGAGGTCGCGCGCCGGGCTGCCGAAGATCTGTGCGCTGTCGAACAGCATGTCGCCGTAAGCGACAAGCGGCAGGTCGGTTTCATCGATACCCTGCGCCTCGAAATTGAGGACGAGCAGGGGCAGGGGATCCTGGTCGAAGATGTCGGACCCCGGCGGCAGGCTCGGTGGCACCTCGATGTCGCGTCCGCTGAGCAAAGCCGTCTCAGGCAGCGGGCTGAGCTGCTGCCTCAGAGCGAAGTCGTCCACAAGATAGTTCTCCGCGAGATAGTCAGAGATCACCGCTCGTGCAGTGACCATCGTTTCGCGGTCTGGTGGTGTGGTGCCTGCTCCGAGAACACCGGCGGACCCTGTGCTACTGTTAAGTTCCAGCCAGGCAAGGCCGATCCGGCGTGATGCCTCAGGATCGGCGGCGGCAACGCCGTCAGCGAAGGCGCGGTAGAGCTCGCGCGCGGTTCTCACGGCTTGCTGCGCACTTGCCGCGTCGTCAACGTCCAGTGCGCGGCCCAGCTCTTCCTCGATCCTGAGAGCGATCAACCTCGTCGCGGCGGCGAAGAGGGACTGTCGGTCCCGTCGCGCCATTGCGTCCAGTAAGGGCCCGGTTTCGATGTCGCTTTTCTCACCCAACCAGGTCAGCGCGTCCGCGGAAAACTCCGAGTTGCGGTAAGGTTCCGACCAGGCGGCTTCGACGTCGTCCCAGGGTAGCGGCTCCAGATTTCCGAGAAACAACGTCAGACGATAGGCTGCCGTGTCCGGAAGCCATGGGACTTCTTTCGCAGGTGTCGCGATGGCCGGCCCGAACGAGACCATCGCGCCGGCCAGAGAGAAAATCACGAACCCAAGCAGCTTCCGGATCACCATGACCTCCAATACAAAAGTTAGCCTTGGCTAAATTATCTACCCGAAGCAAATAAGTTGTCAATCCATGTATCTCAGGGCAGACTTACGAAATGACCAAGCCGCAATCACATGGACGCGAGACCTTTGAACCTGTGGAACGCGCGCCGGAGGCGCAGGCGGAAGGCTTTGCGATCGTGCGGCAGGCGCATGAAAGCGAGATGGCAGAGGATTACGTGGAATTGATCGCGGAGCTGATCGAGACCCGCGGAGAGGCCCGACCGGTCGATATCGCCGAGCGATTCGGAGTGAAACCACCCACTGTCACGAAGAACATTTCACGACTCAGGACCGCCGGCCTCGTTCGGCGAGAACGCTATCGAGCGGTGTTCCTTACTGAAGAGGGCCAGGCCTTGGCCGAGGCGTGTCGACGGCGACACCGGATCGTGGTCGCGTTCCTCCTGAGCCTTGGGATCGATGAGGAAACCGCGGAACGCGATGCCGAGGGGATCGAGCATCACGTGAGCGATGAGACACTGGAAGCGTTCGAACGAAAGCTCGATCGGACATAGACGTTTTGCCGTGAGGTCCGACGCGATCTCACCGAGTGTCAATCTTCCAATGCGACCTGAGTTCCGAGCGGATCGGTTAGCCTAGAAGACGCGAGACCAGGATCGTAGCGAATAGCCCGACCAGGCCGAAGGCAATCGCCGAGGCTGCAGCATACTGAAGAATGTCCAGTCGGTTTCCCTTCCTTCGTCTGGCCAAGAAGCCACCCCAGATCGCTCCCCCGACAATTCCCATGATCACCAGCATCAGGTATCCCGCTTTCTCAAACTTGTGGCCTTCCGAAGACGTCCAGCCGCTGCTGTAGCCCAACAGGAGACCACGAGCACAAGCAGCATCCAGTCGCCGAAGCGCGCATAAAGCGTTGGCGGATGAGCGAAGGGCAGAGCCGCATCGATGACACCGGTTTCTCCGGTGTCGAGCCGCGCGACGAGGTCACCGTTTGCGTCGATGATCGCGGAGATCCCTGTATTTGCGGCCCGGACGACGGGAAGCCCTTCTTCGACGGCGCGCATGCGTGTGGAGGCGAGGTGCTGCTCCGGCCCGATGCTGGTTCCGAACCAAGCATCGTTGGTCGCGTTGAATATCCAGTCCGGCCGGAACAGGTCGTCAATGACATGGCCTGGAAAAATGATCTCGTAGCAGATGGCCACGGCAAGCAGCGGCACCCCCGGAAATGCCAGCGTGCGCGGCCCCGGTCCGGCAGTGAAGTCCCCCAAGCCCTCAGTGAGACGTTCGATCGGCAGCCAGCCCCTGAACGGAACGTATTCGCCAAAGGGAACGAGGCGGTGCTTGGCGTAGCCGGTCAGGCTCCGGCCGGTCTGATCATAGGCCTGAACAGTGTTGAAGAAGCGCGTGCCTTCGTCCGTCGAAACGCGATCCGGCACTCCGGTCAGAAGCAGGCCCTCTTCCGTAATGGCGGCAGCGATGCGCGACCGTGCCCCGGAATCCTCATCGAGAAAGCCCGGGAAGGCGGTTTCCGGCCAGAGCAGGATGTCGACAGAGCCGGGACGAGTCGAGAGGTCGAGATAGCGCGTGAGCGTCGCCTCCCGGTTTTCGGGTGCCCACTTTTCCTGCTGGGGAACGTTGCCCTGAACAATCCGCAAATCGAGCCCCGGCGGGCCTGGCGGCTCGAGCTGGAGCCGCGCCACGCCGGCGGACCCGGTCGCCACAACGATCCCAACGCCGAGCAGGGGGATGCTCCAGCGCGGGCGCACCTCGGTCAAGAGGGCCGGCGCCGGAAGAGTGCCGACAAATAATATGAGAAAGCTCAACCCATAGCTTCCGACCCATGCAGCCGGTTGCCGCAAGGCCGCGTAGTCGACAAGGGCATAGCCGGCGAGGTTCCAGGGGAAGCCCGTGAGCACATGCCCTCGAAGCCACTCTGCCGCCGTCCAGCAGGTCGCGAACACAAGACAGGCCGTTGCGCCTCCGATCGCACGGCGCCGTGCGACGCCGGCGAAGAGCGCTGCCGCTGCGGCCGGAAACATGGCCAGTCCGGCGGACAGTCCCGCGACGGCGGGTATCGCCATCGCACCGAACCGCTCTGCATCCACGTAAAAACTCTCCGCGATCCACGAGAGCCCGAAACCGAACTGCCCGAGACCGAACGCCCAGCCGACAAATGCTGCCTTGGGGACCGGGAGATGCCGGAGGAGGACAAGGAGGGTGGCGTAGGCAACGGGGACAAGCAGGAGGATCGAGAACGGAGGGAGGGTGAGAACGGCAACGCCACCGGCTGCAATGGCCGCGATCATGCGCGATGGCAGGGAAATCACCCGTTCCCGGGACAGCGTCCAAAACGGTCTCATGGGCCGCACCTGGGCCGTCGCGTGATCTTCGGCGCGGCAAGAAGCAATCCGACACCGCCGACCACGAAGACATCGGCCATGTTGAAGGCAGGCCAGTGCGCGGCACCGACGTAGAAATCGAGGAAATCGGTCACGGCCCGGAATCTGAGCCGGTCCATCACGTTGCCGAAGGCGCCGCCGATGATCGCCCCGTAGGCAAGCGCCTCGATGCCGTCCCGGGTGCGCAGCATCATGATCACGAGCCAAGCGCACACGGCAAGAGCGAGCGCCACGAGGCTCCACCACGGCGCGCCGCCCAAAAGCCCGAAGGTCACGCCATCGTTCCGATAGAACGTGAGATTGAATCCGAGGAACACGGGAACACCAGCGCTCAGGACGCTCGCATTCGTGACGACGATGGCCTTTGTGACCTGATCGATCGCGAAAGCCGCGACGGCGGCCAACATTCCGATTACCGGCGGTCTTTCGGCTGACAACATTTTCTCACCCCAGCCAGACATCGAGAAACAGCATCAGGACAAGGCCAACCGACAGTCCGAGCGTCGCCTTGTTCTGATGTCCGCTGCGGTGGGTCTCGGGGATGATTTCGTGGCTGATCACATAGAGCATCGCGCCGGCGGCGAACGCCAGCCCCCAGGGCAGCAGCGGCTCCGACAGCGTGATGATACCCGCCCCGAGCAACCCGCCGATCGGTTCGACCATGCCGGTGAGGGCCGCAATGCCCCAGGCGCGCAGTTTCGCGTATCCTTCACCCATGAGCGACACCGCCACCGCCAGACCCTCGGGCGCATTCTGCAAGCCGATACCGATGGCGAGTGGAAGGCCACCTTCCATGCCACCGGAACCGAACCCGACCCCGACCGCGAGACCCTCGGGAAAGTTGTGGATCGTGATTGCGATGATGAAGAGCCAGACCCGCCGGAGCGATGCGGCGTCCGGACCTTCGCGGCCGGTTCTGAAGTGTTCGTGCGGCAGCTTCTCGTTCATCAGGGCAACGGCAGCCATGCCCAGAAGGATTGCGATGCAGACGATGGCCGCGGGCGCTGCCCCGTTGTCGAACCGCGGTTCGGCCGCGTCCAGCGCGGGGATGATCAGCGAGAAGAACGAAGCTGCAAGCATCACGCCGGCCGCAAAGCCGAGCGACAGGTCGTGTGTGGCGCGTGAGGGGATCCGCCCGAACAGCACGGGGACTGCCCCGACGGCTGTCAATGTGCCGGCGGCCAGGCTTCCGAGAAAGCCGAGCATGATCGGGGACAACTGATCCATTCGTCAGGTGTCTTACCCTTCCGGGTAGCTCGAATAGACTTCGGTTGAGCCGTCGTTCAGAATCAGAAAGACGTCGTAGGCTTCGCGGTCTTCCTCGGGCCCCATGCCGGGCGAACCGTAGGGCATGCCCGGAACCGCGAGACCGACCGCGTCGGGCCGCTCGTCTAGAAGCCGGCGGATGTCAGCGGCCGGAACGTGGCCCTCGATCACGTAGCCGTCGACGAGCGCCGTGTGGCAGGAGACCATTCGCTGCGGCACCCCTTTGTCGAGCTTGAAGCGCACGAGAAGGCCGCCGAACATGTCCTGACCCGTCGGTGCGAAACCGTTCTCCTGGAGATGGTTCATCCAGGACAGGCAGCAGCCGCATCCATTGGTCTTTCGGACATCGATGGCAGTTGCCTCCGCGAGGGCCTGCGCCGCCGGAAAGAGTGCGATGGCGAAGGTCAGGGCTTGTGTCAGACGTTTCATGGGTCAGAGCCTTTCAGTTGCAGTCAGGGCAATCTCGCGGTCGAGACTTTCAGCGAGAAGCGCGCGGGCTTCGGCGAGCATCGACCGCGCGGCAGAGTCATCCGCTTCGCGCTCGGCAGCTTCGGCGAGCCGCTCTTCGGAGAGAGGATCGGTCGGCCGACCGTCCACCAGGACCTCGTAGTGCAGGTTCGGACCGGTCGCGGTGCCGGTGGCGCCCACACGGCCGATCAGGTCTCCGGCAGCCACGCGCTGGCCTTGCACAAGGCCATCCGGCACGGCGCTCAGATGCGCGTAGCGCGTCATGGTGTCGGAGCCGTGCGAGATTTCGACCACGCGGCCGTACCCGTTCCGCCAACCGATGAAGCTGACGCGCCCGGGTGCCGTGGCCTGAACCGGCGTCCCACGCGCCGCAGCGAAATCGACGCCGGTGTGCATTCGCACGTTCCCATAGACTGGATGCGTGCGGCGGCCGAAAACAGAGCTCAGGCGTGCGCCTTCGACGGGCTGCGCGAAGACGCGGAGCACTTCGCCGTCGACGAAGATCGTCGCCTGTCCGCTGCCGCTGTCGGGCCAAACGACCTCGTAGAGCGCACCGCTGACCTCGAGCGCGGCGAAGGCAAGGTCAGGCTGGCCGATCCTTTCGTCTCCGACGCGCGCCTCGCGCCAGAGAAGCCGGAGGGTTTCGCCGCCTGCCATCTCACGGCGAAAATCCACCGTTCCGCCGAGCATCTGCGCCAGGTCCACCGCGAACCGGGCCGGGATACCGGCCTCGTCGAGTGCAGCGAAAAGCGAGCTGTCGATCACCGCTTCCCCGGCGAGCGTCACCATCTCGGACACCGGGGTTAAGACCTGCGTGGCAAGCTCATCGCCGAAGATCGCCTCGATGCGCACACCGTCCTCGACGGCGAGCGCGACCCTGCGCGGGCTGCCGTCCATCGTCGAGACGACGGTGACGGAATGACCAGGCCGCAGCTGCCTCAAATCGTATTCCGCGCCAAGAGCGAGGGCGACTTCCGCACGGTCGGTCGCCGAGAGACCGGCGTCCGAAAGAACTGTATCGAGCGTCTCACCGCTTTCTATGTCGCGCGACCAGGTGGAAAGGGGAGGTTCGATCGTGGGCAAGGAAGTATCAGCGACCGATATCTGCAAAAGAGGCATGGGGCTAGGAAACGTCGTGGGCTCGGCTCCTGCCTGCGCAATTCGCGGCGGTTCGGAGACCACAAACGGGGGAGGCTGGAGACCGTCCGATGTCCACATGCTTGCTGCGGCGAGACCTGGAGGGACGGGATCCTTCGACCAAATCCCCGAAATAGCAAGACCACCACCCGATAGAGCGGCAACAGTTCCGAAACCTGCCGCGATTGCTCTGATCCTCATGTTGCCCCCTCAGTTTCTCCTTCGAGTGCGCGGCGAATCTTCGGCACCGCGAATTCCCTTGGCTCGTGATAGTCGATCATGGTGACGAACCGCCCAGCAGCGTCGAAAAGGAAAACGCTGGCGGTGTGGTTCATCGTATAACCGCCACCCTCGGTCGGCACCCGCTCGTAGCTCGCGCGGAATCCGCGCACGGCTTTCGCGATTTCCTCATCTTTGCCGGTCCAGCCGCGGATCGCCGGATGGAAATAGCCGACATACTCCGACATCGCATCGACGGTGTCGCGCTCGGGATCGACAGTGATGAAAACCACGGACATCTCGTTTGCCTCGTCCCCCAAATCGTCGAGCCATCCCGAAATGTCCGAGAGCGTGGTCGGGCAGACGTCCGGACAGTAGGTAAAGCCGAAGAACACCATCGCAGGGCGCCCAATCAGGGTTTCCGGCCCGACCTCGTTTCCCTCGTGATCCGCCAGGCTGAAGTCCATGGCGGACAGAGCCAGTGGCCGCTGGCCCTCCGGTTCGGGCGAACCAGGCCCGTCCACTTGCCACCAGCCGACAAAGAGCGCGAAGAGTAGCGCCCCGGCACCCGCTGCGCCGTATCGAAGGATCGTCCGTCGTCGCATCAGTCGTTCGGACCGCGCGCGGCGAACCCGAGGATCGGCACCTCGACCGTCACTTCGCCCCCGTCGTCAAAGAGCAGCGTCAGCGGGTAGGATCCTCCTTCCGTCATCGACGTCTGCAACTGCATCAGCATCGCGTGCAGACCGCCCGGCTCGAGCGACACGCTTTCGCCCGGCGCGATGGTTATTTCGTCGGTCGGAGCCATGGAACTCACGCCATCGGCATTGGTCTTGGACTCGTGGATTTCGGGCATCATCGCGAGCGGTGTTGTAAGGCCGATCAGCGTCACCGGTGTATCGCCGGTATTGCGGATCGTCATGTAGGCGGCGCCGGGGCGGTTCATGCCGATGGACGCGCGGGACCAAGCGCCTTCGACGACCACGTCCTCAGATCCTGCCAGCGCCGGCGTCAAAGCCCCCGCCGACGACAAAAGCGCTGTCATCGCGCCGGTAATAATAAAGGTCCTCATCCTGCTCTTCCCATCTGTTGGTTCAGCTTCGCGCCGCTGCAACTTCAGCCGCCACCAGACTTCGCAGTTCGGCTTCGCCGAACGGGTCGAGCGGCTTGCCGTTCACGAAGAACGTGGGCGTCTGGCGGACGCCCACAGTCTCGACATCGGCGCGGTCCTGGTTCAGGATCGCCACCACGTCCGGCGCAAGCATCTGCGTGCGGGCGGCTTCCGTATCGAGGCCCGCCGTTGCGGCGATCTCCAGGATCAGTCCCGGCTCGGGTGCTCCATGCGACGCCCATCTTGGCTGTTCCCGCAATACCACTTCGAGAACCGGCTCAAAGACGCCCTGCATGCGCGCGGCCTCGAGCACGCGGATCGCTTCCTCGGACGCCGCGCCGTGGAACGGCGTATAGCGGATCACCACGCGCACGGCATCGCCATGCTCGGCCATTATGGCTTCGACCACAGGATAGAAGGCGCGGCAGGCCTCACAGGCCGGGTCGAAGAACTCGACGATGGTGACGGGCGCGCTTTCGGGACCGAGAACAGGCGAATAGGACCGGATCAAAGCCTCCGCCAGTTCCGGAGCCACAGGCTCGGCCTCCGCCACGGGACCGGGGCGTGTTGCGTACCACGTTGCGCCGCCGAAACCGGCGACGCCGAGGGCGAGAACGGAGAGGATCAGGCCGCGTCTGTTCATGTTCGTGTTTCCTTCAGAGAGAGTGCCGACAGCGCGCCGATCAGGGCGAAAGCGGCAAGCGCCATCAACGGGATCGGAATGCCGAAGACCAACTGGTTGTCGTCAGTGCAGGAGGGACCAGCGGCCGTGCAGGGCTGGATGCGCTCGGGGATCAGGCCAACGTAAAGACCCATGTGCCAGAGCGCGACAGCGCCGCCACCGAGCGCAAGCGCGATCCCGTAACGGCCCGCGAGCGGGTCGCGCCACCAAAGGCCGAGCCCGAGAATGATGGCCAGCGGGAACATGAAGGCCCGCTGGAACCAGCAGAGCAGGCAGGGCGTCTGCCCCAGCACCTCGCCGATGAAGAGCACGGCTAGCGATGCCGTGAGAGCAATCACCCATGCCAGTCCCAGTGCCGTTTCTCCGGATATTCGGGTCATGTCGGTCAGATCCTCTCTCTCAGATCAGCGAGGATCTCTTCGGCGGGCGTGCCGTAGGGCCAGGACTCGGCGAAGCCTGTGTCTGGATCGAAAAGGAACAGATGCGACGTGTGCCCCATCGTGTAACCGTCGGGCGCAGAGGCTTCTTCGATGCGTTCGAAGAAGATCGGAAAAGTTTCCGAAGTCTGGGCAATCTGCTCCGGTGTGCCGGTCAGTCCGATGATGCCGGCATCGAACAGGGGAACGTAGTCCGCAAGCGCCGTGGGCGTGTCGCGTTCGGGATCGATCGTGATGAAAATCGGCTGCACCTTGGCAGCGTCATCGCCCAGTCCCTCCATCACGGCCGCGACCTCTGACAGGGTGGTGGGGCAGACGTCGGGACAGTTTGTGAAGCCGAAGAAGATCAGCATCCAGCGCCCCGCGAAATCGTCTTCGGTTCGTATCATGCCCTGATGATCGGTCAGTTCGAACTCCGTGACGAAAGCCGGATCTGCCTCTGATCGCGCGCTGTCGGCGCGATCGTCGGACCCGAGCAGAAGCCACCCGAGCGCGAGGGCTGCAATGCCCACCAATACCCAGAGAACTTTTCTTACCGATGCGAGGGACAATCCGGCCTGCCTGCGATTGATTCTTGATTATTTCGGCGTTTACATCCTCTAGCTACTGTAGATTCAAGCCTGATTGTCCGGCTGCGGAGGGAGGTCACGCGTCTGTGAGTCTTGGACTTGCGCTATCAACCCACCAAACCTACAAGGTCTGTAGGTTCACTTAAGGGAAACATATGCTGACAATCGGCACTCTGGCGAAGAAGACCGGCACCAAGGTACAGACCATCCGGTACTACGAACAGATCGGGCTCATGCCTGAACCGGGCCGGACGGAGGGCGGGCAACGCCGCTACGGGGATGCCGAACTTGATCGGCTATCGTTCATCCGTCATTCGCGGCAACTCGGTTTCTCGCTTGACGCGATCCGCGAGCTCCTCGATCTCAGCGACCATCCGGAAAAGTCCTGTGACGAGGCAGATGCGATCGCCCGCCGGCAACTCCGCCAGGTCGAGCAACGCATGGCGCGCCTGAAAGCGCTTCGCACCGAGCTGAAGCGCATGGTCCACGAGTGCAGCGGCGGGCGAACGGCGGATTGCCGGGTGCTCGAGGTCCTGCGGGACCATTCGGAATGCCTGACCGAGCACGACGACATCGGGGCATAAGCTCGGCTGGCACTGACCCTTGCGTTTGGAACCCTGCAGCGCGGTGGCGGTTCACCTCATGAACGCCAGAGGACAGATCAAGCATGGCCGCGGTAGAGAAGGCGAAGGAGAGACGCACGCTCTGGATCGTTCTGGCGCTCAATGTCGGTCTGGCTTTGGCGTTCTTCGCGACGGGCGCGTTCGGCGATTCGAGCGCCCTGATCGCAAACGGCCTCGACAACCTTTCCGACAGCTTCGTCTACGCCATCAGCCTGTTTGCGCTGTCCCGGTCTGGCAAGTGGAAACGTGGCGCCGCCAATGTCTCGGGTGGGTTGCTAATCCTGTTCGCCTTGGGCATCCTCTATGATGCGTGGCGGCGCTATGTCGGCGGGTCGGATCCGCTCGGGACAATCATGATCGCCATGGCCCTGATCGCCGCGGCGATCAACGCGGTCTGCGTCTGGTTGCTCGCCCGACTCCGCGAACCGGACGTCAACATCCGCGCGGCGAACACCTTCAGCTGGAACGACTTCGCCGCGAACCTCGGGATTGTCGTGGCTGGCGGTCTCGTCGCCTGGCTGGGAACGAACTGGCCGGACCTAGTCGTGGGTGTGGTCGTGGCCGGGATCGCGGCATGGGGCGGTATCGACATCCTGCGCGATGCACACGGCGAACACCACAAAGCCGTTCATGCCGACGACCAGTAGCGATTGATCGCCTTCTGATAATAGGGGCTTGAAGCTACAGTCGCTGTAGCCTCTATGTAGACCCTCGATAGATTCGAGGAGATGCATCTTGCCCGCCTTTGACCCCTTGCTGACATCCACGCGGCTGCTGGATTTCGAAGCCGCTCCTATTGCGGACCTGGTCGCGGACCGCGGCTGGCACGCCCTTGGGGTGCATGACCGGATCGGTGCCGCCTATGATTTCGTCCGAAACGAGATCGCTTTCGGTTACAATCGCTCTGACGACATTCTTGCGTCCGAAGTGCTGGCTGACGGATACGGCCAGTGCAACACGAAGGGCACGCTTCTCATGGCGTTGCTCCGCGCGCTCGGGGTCCGCTGCCGGCTGCATGGTTTCACCATCCACAAGGCGCTCCAGCGCGGGGTCGTACCGGAGTTGGTCTATCCCGTCACACCAAAAGAAATCCTTCATTCCTGGGTCGAGGTCGAAACCGAGAGCGGATGGGTCAACCTGGAAGGCTTCATACTGGACGCGCCTTTCCTGGCATCGTTGCAACGCGAGTTCAGCGAGACCGAGAGCCTTTGCGGATACGGAGCGGGCACCGGCTGCCTGAGCGCCCCGCCGGTCGAGTGGACCGGCCGCGATACCTACATTCAGAAGACCGGCATCGCCAGCGACTTCGGAACCTTCGATACGCCGGACGACTTCCACTTGAAGCATCGTCAAAACTTCGGAATTCTGCGCGACTGGCTCTATCGCCACATCATCCGCCACTGGATGAACAGGCGGGTGCGTGCAATCCGGCGAGGACGCCTGCCTCGGCTTCCCGCTTTCGCCCAGCCGAACCATCTCCACGAGGAGACGAACCGTGCCGCATGATCACGGCCACGCCCATATCGACCCCGACTCCGGCGATCGACGAGTATCAGTTGCGATCTGGGCGAACGGGCTTCTGACCGTCGCGCAGATCGTTGGCGGCATACTTTCCGGCAGCCTCGCGCTGATCGCGGACGCGCTGCACAATTTCTCGGACATGGCGTCGCTGGTCATCGCCTTCGCCGCGCGCAAAATCGCGCGGCGACCGGCCGACGAGCGCATGACTTTCGGTTATGGCCGGGTCGAGATCGTGGCCGCTCTGATCAACTACACGACGCTGATTTTGATCGGGGTCTACCTAATCTACGAGGGCGGTATGCGCATGATCGATCCGCCCGAAGTGCAGGGCTGGACGGTGGTGATCCTCGGCGGCGTCGCACTGGTCGTCGACACCCTGACGGCGCTGCTGACCTACTCGATGCAGAAAGGCAGCGTAAATATCCGCGCGCTCTTCCTGCACAACCTCTCCGACGCACTTGCTTCCGTTGCGGTCATCGTCGGTGGGTCGCTGATCATTCTCTACGACATGCGGTGGGTCGATCCGGCCATCACTATCGGCATTGCGCTCTATATTCTCTATCTGGCTTTCACGGAGATCGGCGGCCCGATCCGAACGCTGATGCTCGGCAGCCCGCCGGACATCGACAACGAGGCCGTCGTCGAAGTGATGCGGAACACCGAAGGCGTCGCCGAGGTCCACCATGTCCATCTCTGGCAGATGCAGGAGCATGAAGCCGCGCTCGACTGCCACATCGTCGTGACCGCCGAGGCGTGGCCGCGGATCGAGGAGATCAAGAGTGCGATCAAGAAGCGGCTAAAAGAAGAATTCGGCATCAGGCATTCCAGCCTCGAATTCGAGCATGAAGAGCGCGCGCACGATAACGCTGATCTCTACGGCCATGGCAGTTCAGGTGGAAGGGAGGATATCCATGTTCAAGGAAACGCTGACCGAGCATGACGATGTCATCGGACTGGTGTGCGAAGGCAAGTTGTCAGAAGATGACTTCGAGCGGATGCACACGCTAATTCATGAGCGACTTTCCCAAGGCGGCAGGCCCGGACTTTTGCTCGATCTGACTAAGTTCGAGGGGTACGAAAATGCCTCGGCACTGCTGGAAGACATCAAGATCGACACGGCCCATACAAACGATTTCAGTCGCGTCGCAGTGGTCGGAGAGCGAAGTTGGATGGAATGGGGCACGCGAATGGTGAATCTGTTGGCCCGTTCCGAGATGCGGTGGTTCGACTCCAGTGAGGAAGGCGATGCGGTGGAGTGGGTGCAAAAGGGCATAAAGGCGTGAAGCAATCCAAAAAAGTTGGACGCATGCGGTTCGTGCGCAATCTAGCGGCTCTTCGGCGCATAGTGTCCGAGTCCCTTGATACTTCTTGCTCACCCATGCTCAGAGATGATGGCCCGTGTCGTCTGAACTGCTGAAGCCAGTGCCGTTCGGTCTTGGCCGGTGATACCCAATGCTTCGACGTTAAGTGAAAGCTGACCTTGGCCGCCGCCGCTCGCAGCGATACGAGCCGCGCGGCCGCGGGCCATCGCTGCAATGCCAGGACCGGTTCTCGAAATGTCATTCGACGGCTTCGGCGCGGTCGGGCCTGTTACCTCCGCGGCTTTCTCTGCCCGCACTTCCTGCAGCTCCTGCTTCAGCTTTTCTACCGTCTCCCGCGTTTCAGACATCTGCCGATCCCGCCGCAGGCCGTCCTCGTCCGGATACGGGAAACTCCCCGACTGAGCCGCGTGCAGAACCTTCAACGCCGGATCCTCGAAATACTTCACCCTTCTTGCCCGGATCGGCATCTGCGCGTCGATCACGAGGATGACCTCGTCGAGGTCCATGCGTCGGGCCTCATCCTCTGTCAGGAGCGGGGTATCTTCTGTCCTTTCCGAAACGCTGCGCCCCTCGAACGGATTGCGCCCGACAGCGCGGGAGCGGGTCACCACGCGCTTGGTGGTCTTGCCGACAGCCTGGCTCAGTTCCTCGATGGTCTTCTGCTCGGACGGGGTGAGGTAGAGCTTCACGCCGGCGCCGCCCTGCAGCGACCTGCGGGTGTTCTCACCATAGATCTCGTCCAGCGCGGGGATCGTCTGGGTCACGATGGCGAGGTTGCCGCCGAAGGAGCGCAGCGTCTTGATGCTCTCGGCGACGATTGGCATTTTCCCGAGCCGGTCGAACTCGTCGAGCATGATCATGACCGGCCAGGGCTCGTCATCACCAGGCTCCAGCACCTGCAGCGAGGCGATCAGGTCCGAAAAGAAGAGGCGGATCAGCGGGGCAAGCGGGCGGATCATCTCGGATTCGACCACAAGATAGATCGCATGGGGGCGGCGGCGGATATCCCGGAATGAGAAGTCAGAGGTCGCGGTAGCCGCGTCAATCGCGCGGTTGTCCCAAGTGTCGAGGCCCGATGTCATCAGGAGGGAGAGGTAGGAAGTGAGGGTGTCGTTGTTGGTCGATGCCATACGCTCGAAGATCAGTTTAGCCGACTTGTTCTTCACCTCCTGTGAACGCTTCAGGTATTCCTTCTGCTTGTCGCCCCCCGAGGCTGTGATGCGATAGATCTCGCCGATGGTCGGCACACCGCGCTCGAAGGCCAGAAGACCGGCCGCCACGAACAAGTCGATACCCCCGGCCAAAAGCCCGCTCAGCTTTTCATTGTCGGTCTGCAGGAAGAGCTTCGCGGTGAGTTTCAGCTCCATCTGCTGCCGGTCGGGATTGGTCATGGCCGCGATGCGCGCCAGCGGGTTGTAACGGTGGGTCGGTCGGTCCCAGTCGGTCGGCGCGAAGCGGAAAACCTTGTCTCCCATGCTGGCGCGGAAGCGCGAGGTCTCGCGGAAGTTCTCGCCTTTCACGTCGAGCACCACGGCGGAGCCCTTGTAGGTCAGCAGGTTCGGGATCACGAACCCCACGCCCTTGCCCCGGCCTGTAGGCGCCACGATCAGCGCGTGGGGGAAGGTTTTTGAGACTAGGAACGGGCGCTTGGATTTCGGGGAGCCGAGCTTGCCCAGAAGGAAGCCGCCGCCGGGCTTGGCAAAGAAACCGTTCCTCTTCATCTCACCGCGGGTCTGCCAATGCGTCGTCCCGAAGCGGGTCAATGCATCCCCCAGAAGCGTGACGCTCAGCATCAGCGATGCCAGACCGAAGCCGCCAAGGATGAGGTTCACCCAGAGGAAGTCCTTCGGCGCAGACTGAGACAGACCCCGATATTCGCGGGCGAGCAGCGTGACGTCGAAACGCGTGGGCGAGAGCCCGTACCGGAACATGACAAACCCGGTCGCCACGACATAGCCCATGGCGAGGCCGACCAGCACGAGGCTCAACACACCGAGGGCAATCTTGCCTTTATCCATGGGTGATCCCCTTCTCACCATGCGCCGCGGCGTGGCGCGCGCGCTGCGCCTCGATCTGCTCTTCGGCCAATGCATCGAGAACGCGCTCCATGGCCGGGCCATGCGCCGTGACCTCGCTGCTCTGGAGATAGGTCCTGGCGAGTTCCAGCTGGCGCAGCGGATCCTCGGTGAATTTGTCCAGGACGTCCGCGTTACCGGCCCGCAGCGCGTCGATTGCGTCGGGGCTTAGTCGCTCGTTTATCTGCCGGACGATGTCCTGCTGCTCTGCCTCGGAGAGCGGGCCCCCGACGTCGGCGTTTCGCACAAAGGCCATGACGGTTGGTGCTGTCTCTTCCAGATACCGGCGCTCAGCGTATTCTTGTCGCGCCTGGTCCTCGATAATGAGGCTGCGCTCGCTGATATAGGCACGCGACGCGCCGAGCGACCGAAGGTGGTTGATTTCGTCCTGGATGGCGTGCCCGAACTCATCATCCAGCATCTCCGTGCGATAGCGGGCGAGGGTGCGGAGCTCTTCGGTGATCGGACCGAGATGATCCGAAGGATCCCGCAAGGCGAGGTCCATGTCGCCAGCATGAAGCGTGCGGTCCTGTTCCGATACCGCATATTTCGGCGGCATTCGACTGTCAGTCATCTGTTCCCAAGCCATCGAGGCCAGTTCGGCATGCTGCGGGGATTTCTGCGCGTAGGCGTCGAAGGCGGCGCGGGCCTCTTCCACCTCCACGGCGCCCGCCCGCCGCACGGAGGGATCGTCGGAGAACGGATGATCGAAATCCGTCCGGCGGAACTGCGCCACCAACGATCCGAACGCCTGCCGCTCCGATGGGGCAAAAATGTCGGGCCCGTCCTTCTCGAGATCACCCCCAGGTGCCGCCAACCGCTCACCGAGCACTTCCTCAGCGTCATCCACCTCGTCGACCTCGGGTGGCGCGCGCAGGACGCGTACATCGGTCAGAACATCGCCCAACCGAACATGAATGGCTTCGAGCCAGTCGAGCGCGTCTTCCCGGTCCGCAGGTTTCTCCAGATCGAGTCCCCCTTTTTTGGCAATCGCCTGCATATCCTGGGCCAGCCACTGGCGTTCCAATGCGGCATTGCCAGCTCCTTCCCGCAGGCGCGCGGCCACAGCCCCGGCATCGATGCCCGTGCCTTGCAACGCCTCGGTCAGCTTTGGTGCCACCTCGCCATCGTCAAGGCGCGCGAGGTGATCGTCGCTGGCGTTTGACCTTGCATAGATGCCGTCCCGGGACGGGGCATCGACCAGGGCGGCGGAGCGATCCCCAAGCGGGTTCAAATGCGCGACCGAGGCCAGAACGTCGGTCAGCTTGCGCTCGATCACCGGCCGCTCGGCCGCCGGCGCCCTGTCGATCGCCGCCTCGATCTGGCGAATGTTCTGAGAAAACTCGGTGATCAGCGTGTCGAACGCTGCTTCGTCTTGGGACATGTAGATGGCTCCGTCAGATTGAATCTGACCGCCACTGGCAAGGATGGTGCTGGCCCTCTCGAGCGCTTCGGCCACGTCTTCGAAATTCGAACGGGACGCCTCCGCCGCGAGCCCGCGATAGATCAAAGCGTTGTGCCGGACGGTTTCCAGAGCGGCCGCCAGGTCAGCACCGGTTCTCTGGCGCTCGACTGGGGGACGACCTTCGTCGCGGGCCTTGTAGATTTCATCGATCTCGGCGCGGTAGGTCGTGACGCCGCGATCCAGACGACGCGTCGCCTCAAGGCGGATCCCATGTCCTCTGGCCGCCTCGACCATCGCCTCGCGAAAGGCGTCGTAGTTGAAGTGATGATCCTTCCCGAGAAAGAACATTTCGCCATCCTTGCTGCGGCGGTTCAGAACGATATGCGCATGTGGATGCGCGCGATCTTGGTGTATTGCAGCAATATAGTCGAATTGCGAGCCCTCACCTTGAAAGAACTTCTCGCAGACGGCCTGGGTGATATCGCGCACCTCTTCACCCCTGGTCCCAACCGGGAATGCCATCAGCAGATGCGACGTATGGCCAAGCTTGGGGCTGTAGCGCTCGTTCCACTGGTTCTCGAAGCGCCGCGCCACGCGGTCGATCTCAGACTCCGAGAGCTGCTTCTTCCCGTCATGTGTACCGCGGCTGTCGAGGATATGGGTCGACTTCGTCGTGAGATATGTGAGCTGCGCCCGTAGCTGCGCCCCGGTGTGACAGCCCCCGTTCGAGATAGCCTTGAAGATCGCCGGCGAATAGCCGCGCGCGGCCCGAACCATCTGCGCGCCCCTGGAAAGCCCCTGCCAGGACCCCGAAACCCGGCTCCAGCCGCGGTCGAAGAGCGCCGGGTCGATGCCCCGGGCCCGGTCACTCCGCGCCATTCTCATCCTTCCCGGCGAGGCCCGCCAGGGCAGAGCTGATCTCAAGGTCCAGCACGCTGCGCCGCGCACGCGACATCTCCTGGACCTGGTCGGCCAGATCGAAGACCAGGCCCGCGAGGGCGCGGACGTCGCGGTGACTGGAGGCCGGGTAGGGCAGTCTCTCGCCCCGCACCTTGGCCTCGTTCAGCCGCCGCGCGATCTGGTTCACGTTGTTGCCGACCCGGTTGAGCGCGGCGCCGAGGCTGCGCAGCTCGTCGCACATCTCGTCGTCGGGCAGGAAGACACCTTCGGCCGCCAGCATCAGGCGGCGCATGGCATCCGAGCGGTGCGCGATCCTGCGCCGCGACAGCGCCGCGTCGAACCGGCGCAGGTCGTCGTCCGAGACCCGGATCCCCACAACCCGCGAACGGCTGCCGTTCGCTGTCTGACGCTCACCCCAGTGGTTCACCACGTTGTAGATCGTCTTCAGGCTGACATCGTAGCGCGCGGCCAATGACGCCGCGGAGACGCCGTTCCGGCGCTCCTGGGCGATGGTCGATCGCTCGATCTCTGACAGTCTGCGCCGGCGGGGCATTTTGAAGTTAACGTTCCTATTTCTTGCCAACTTCGTACAAGCCCGCCGACTCCCAACGCAAGTGGAGTCGGTCATAAGGGCTTGTACTCAATGTAGAAAATCGCCACGCAGGGGCGATTTGACGTCTTCTGCGGAGTGCATCCCGCGTGCTGCATTCTGCTGCCCGCGGGATGCGCTTCGCGCCCCGTCTTCCGCGTTCCGCGGCCCGTTTCCCGTCTTCTGCGTGCCGTCTTCTGCGCGATGCTTTCCGGCGTCTGGCACCGGTCTCACGTCCAATGCGTGGCGCTTTCTGACAGATGTACAGCGCAGCATGTCGGATGCGCGCCGGTCCGCGTCGGACGCCGGATGCGTTCTGCGCTCCGGACAGTGAGACGCGCAATCTGGCCCCCGTTCAACGCGGCCCGCGCACTGCTTGACGTCCACAATTGGTCGGGGTACCGACGCGGCAATCGTTTTGCGACGTTTCACCATTCTTGCCGGAGATGCCCAGATGCCCAACGACAACCTTGTGGTGATCGCCGCGATGGCCCGGAAGGGGGGGAGTGGCAAGACCACGCTCTCCCGCGCCCTGATCAGCGCGGCCGTCGCCGCCGGGCGTCGGGTGATGCTCATCGATACCGACAGCACCGGCGTGCTGTCGTCCTGGCACGCGCGCGCCGAAGGGGCAGGGTACGGCTCACCGCACCTGCGCTCGTCGGTCGCCGGGAGCGTCGGCGACGTCGACCGGATGATCGAGCGGGTCTACGTGGACGGTTCGGCGGATTTCATCTTTATCGACACCGCCGGGGTCGGGGCAGAATGGTCCGACGAGATCGCGGTGCTCGCCGATCACATCGTCACCCCGGTCATGCTCTCGACCTCGGATTTCGACGTCGGCGGCCAGACAGTGGACTGGTTCCGGCAGCTCGCCGCGCGCGTTGACGATGCCGCCGCACTGCCCCGGCATCACGTCGTCCTGAACATGGTCGACCCGAAGACCACCAAGGCGGATGCGGCGCTGATCGAGAACGCCATCTGGATGTTCCCACTCATCGAGACCGTGATGCTGCGCCGGAACGCCTACAAGGAGATGGACGAGAAGGGGCTCTTGCATGCAATCGCGCTGCAGAAGCAGACCGATCCGAACCCGCTGATGCGCCCCCATGTCCGCCACATGGTCGAGGCGCTGGAGGAAGCGACCGACATCCTCAACAACGTCCTCGCGGCCTGACACGATGCGCAAGAAGATCCCCACGATCACGCGTCCGGACCCCGGTTATGCTGCGGGCCTGAAGATTGCTGCGCCTGTCGAACCGCAACGCCTGGAGGTCGCGAGGCCTGACCCTGAACGGGTTGGGAAGACGCGGGCGGGCGAGGGGTCAGAGCTGATGACGCCGGAACGGCCACCGGCGCCCCATGCCGAAGCCGTCCCAGATGTCGTTGATCCTTCGACAGGTGTTGCGCAGCCTCAATCCGCGCGGACCCGGAAGGTGGATGTGCGGGTGACAGCCCTGGAGCGCCAGGCAGAAGCCCTGATCGCCTGTGGCATCAATCCGGCCCATGTCGTCCGGGCCGCGCTGAGGCGTGCGACAAAGCACTGGCAGCTGGAACCGGAGTTCGTTCCGCCGAAGAGCAACCGGACTGCGAAACCGTCTTCCTGGCGGATGCGCACGACCGTGGCCGTGGATGTGGAAGCCCTGACCGCGATCATGGCCACCGAGGATCCGCTCGACGTCTGCAGCAAGTGGTCGCTGATCCGCGGCCAGCTCGAGCCTCTGGTCTGGCAGGAGATCGACAGGATTCTTGCGGAACTGGCTGACGCTGCGGCGCAGAGCGAAGATTCGCTCCCCGGTGACGCCGCGACCGAGACTTTGGTCGAGGATTAGGCCCTGAATTCGCGCGATTTTTTGCCGTTCTGCGGCGAGAATCTTCGCGATGCGCCTATCAACCGCAAATTGCATGTTGCAGGTGCAGCATAAGGCTCCTAAGACCCCGACAAGAATGTGACGGCGCTACAGATCAATCGCTTTGCATAACGAGTTCATAGGAGAGCAGAATGTCCCAAGCCCCGCGTTTGACCGGCACACCCATCATGCGGATCCTCTCCAAGACCTCCGGCGAACTGGTCGGCTACCTCTACGAATGGGACAATGGCGACCTCCAGCCCGCCTGGTTCGACGGCGAGGTGCAGGGCGTGCTCTATGAGCCGATCGCGGCGGCGGCGTAGGCTCTACCAAGCCTGCGGCGACACACAGGTTGAGTCCTCGCGAAAAGTCGGAGAAGGTGACCTGCTCCCCTTGGAGTCCGCATTTATAGGTTAGCTCTGTTCAGGGTTTGGTCTTCTTCTGACCTTTGGTGATACTCCCGCGGTGTAAGCCCGTCGAGGCTCGTGTGCGGGCGGTGGTGGTTGTAGTCGTCGCGCCATGCCGTAATCAGATGGCGGGCATGGCGCAGGTTCGGGAACAGGTGCTCGTTGAGGCACTCGTCCCGCAGGCGGCCGTTGAAGCTCTCCACGAAGCCGTTCTGCATGGGTTTGCCCGGCGCGATGTAGTGCCATTCCACCTGGCGATCCTCCTGCCACTTGAGCATGGCGTTACTGGTCAACTCCGTGCCGTTGTCGCTGACCACCATACAGGGATACCTCCGCATCTCCGCGATCCGGTCCAGCTCCCGCGCCACCCGGATGCCCGAGATCGAGGTGTCGACAACCGTCGCCAGGCACTCCCGGCTGAAGTCGTCGATGACGCAGAGAATGCGGAACCGGCGGCCGTCCGCCAGCGCGTCTGACACGAAGTCGAGCGACCATCGCTGGTTCGGCCCTTGCGGGATTGTCATCGGCGCCCTGGTCCCGATCGCGCGCTTGCGTCCGCCCCGTTTACGGACGGTTAACCCTTCTTCCAGGTAGAGCCGGTAGAGCTTCTTCCAGTTCATCTCCCAGCCTTCCCGTTTGAGCAGGATGTGCAGCCGCCTATAGCCGAACCGTCGTCGCTCGGACGCCAGTTCCTTCATCCTGGTACGCAGCTCTGTGTCAGCCGGGCGCTTCGACTTGCGCCGATAGACACGCGGATCGATCCCGGTCAGCGCACAGGCCCGCCGCTGCGAGTAGCCTCGCTCTTTCATGGCCCAGTCCACAGCCTTCCTCCTCGAACCGGGCCTCAGAAGTTTTTTCCGAGCATCTCTTTCAGCGTGGCCACATCCATCATCTGCTCGGCCAGCATCTTCTTCAGCTTCTCATTCTCGGCTTCGAGCGCCTTCAGCCGCTTGGCGTCGGCAACCTCCATGCCGCCATACTTCCGTCGCCAGTTGTAAAAGGTCGCGTCGCTGATCCCGTGCTTACGACACAGATCGGGCGCGCTCATGCCCGCCTGGTGCTCTTTCAAGATGCCAATGATCTGCGCTTCGCTGAAACGGCTTCTCTTCATCGTCTGTCTCCTCAGTTGGAGAACAGGCTAACCTCAAATCGAGGACTTTTCAGGGGAGCAGGTCAAAGGGCCGCTTTCTCATTTGATTTCCGTGCCTTGTCAAAAAACCGATAAGTCGTTTTATGTAATATTGGCCGAAAGGGGAAGTTCGCCGCGGGATCAACGAACGACCGCTCCGGGGCCGGAAGTAGGAAACATTCCAAAACCCCGAAATGCCAGGGCATTGGCTTGAACCTAGCTGGTCTTTTTCTGCTTCGATGTGCTGACGGGATAGCCAAAGGACAGAAAGAAATGCGAAACGCGGATAGTCCCATATTTCGGCGCAAGAGTGGGATCCCGCTCATGCTCGGTGTCGAAATCCGCCGTGCCGAAAATCTGCGATGGCCGCGTGATCGACTTGCCGCTCGCTGTCGGCTTTAGTCTCAGGTCAGCAGCTAGCGCGGCATCATCAAGCGCTTGCCGGATGGGCGGTACGACCTCCGACTCGGGATCGAGAAGCACCCCTACCATCGCCGCGACTGCCTGGTCGCGACTGTAAATTCCAGTAACGAAACGGCCGAGACCCCTGTTTTGGAGATAGTGGTCGCGATGTTTCTTTTGACGACCGAGGCGTTTGAACTCGAACACCAGCTTGATTTCCCGGGTCTCATCGTTCCAGCCATAGACAATATCGGTGCGGCGCTCTTCGATCCAATCGCCAGTCGCGGGGTCGATCTCGCCAATAACATTCTCGGCTGCCCACATGCCTAGCAGGCCTCGCTCGCGCGCAACGTAGTTCTCGACATAGACCTTGAGCTTCTTGGTCAGCTTGTCCTCCTTGGTCTTCGGATTGAAGTCCGGGAGTTCGCGAACGGACAAGTCTGCCCAGCCCTGCAGCAAAGCGTCGACCGCCGCCGTAGCGGGCTGAAGCGGAAATGCTGTGAGCCAATCAGCCGTCGCGGTCACGCATTCACCGTCTGCTTGCCTTGCTCTGCACGGGCTTGAACATCGCGTACAATCCGTTCGGCGTCTCGCATCGCCTGTCGGACCGTCCAACTGCGCCGCGTCAATGGTCGAACCAGATAAAGCGCCCCATCCACCCAGAGCAGAGCGTCGGGCACAAGTGTGAGGAAGTCGCCTGATGGAAGCGCACGGAGACCCGAGCTGCGCAACTGAGCTAGGGTTTCCAAAACCAGCTCGTCACTCACTTCCGTGTCGATCTCGGCGCTTCTGTCTTCGTCGCTAGAGAAGAGCACCCGGACAATTCCCGATGGCCCTGCGCGAGAGGGATCACTGGCTGCAATTTCGACCCGAAAACTGCCACGTCCGCCCATGCGCTTCCGCCAGTCGGTCAATGACTGGGCGAGCGCCTTTGCGTAGATGTCGAGATCCTCCGCCTTCACGAGATGCTGTGCCGGGGTGTCGAGGCTCTTGAAGCTGCGAGGACGGATCGAGGGCATCAGGAGGCTGACGGTTTCGCGCACGAGCGTCCGCTCGTCTTGGCTCAGCCCAAAATAGGCAAAGATCGCATCGTCCAACTCGCCGTACAGAGCCGTGTATCGTGGCGCTTGCTCGAGTTCGTCCAAGCGGGCAATCTCGTCGAGATGGGCCGATACCCGTTCGACCACGCCCGCCGCCGCCTCGGGATCGGGCGCGATCGAGGGCTCGAAGAATGGGAAGGTCTCGACGTCCGCGAGATGGACACCGTTGCGCTCGCACAGCATCTTCCAGCCTCGCATCATCAAAAAGTAGCGAGCCAATGATGACCGCAGAAAGACTGCGGCGAACTTGAGCAGCGCCGCATCGGCCTTGGGGCCCGAAATCACGCCGACACTATGGGTGAAGGATGCCGGCCCGTCATAGTAGACCGCCCGAATGTTATGCTCCTCTCGCGAGAAGCCGTCGGGAAACAAAACACGTGGCCCATCGAAGACCGCCATGATGGCCTCGTTGAGACCGACCACCGTGGTTTGGTCGGCCGGCCAGCTCGTGAGCAGGGCCTTGTGAAGTACGGGCGAGCCGGCGCTGAGCGCGGCGACGGGCACAAACCGACGTTGCTTGAGCGGTTCAGCGCTCATCGCGTCGCGACTCTTGTCGTTGAGATGGATGCCTTTGCGATATACCCAGCGGCGTGAAGCCTTCGGCCCTCGCCAAAAGTCGGCAAAAGTCCCGCGCATCGTGAGACGGGTCCAGATCGCCAGATCGCTCGCATCGCCCCACATCATTGTGACTAACAATTGCGGGTCATCCGCTACCGATCGTGTCTGGAGCCTGTGCCGATCGGCAGACTGCATGGTGAGACGGCCGAGTGCGAGACTGAGGTCAGCCTTGGGCACGAGGTATTCGAAGGTCTCGTCGAACGGCACAAGGTTTCTTGCGTCGGCGGATCGGCCTTCGCCAAGAAATACGTGGCAGGTGTTTTCTGCCGTGGGGAACAGCAGCCCCTGCAGGTCACCGAAATTGATCAGGCGGGTTGGCCGGTAGGTATTGAGCAAGGTCTCGACGAAATCCTCGCTGGATGCACCGAGCAACTGGCCAATCGGCAGTATAAGACATATGCGCCCGCTCTCGGCGAGGAAGTCCGCGGCTCTTAGTGCATAAGCACCGGCAATTTGCCGACGGACAAAAGGAACGCCTGCCTGTTCGGCCCAGTCGTCGGCGGAAGTTCGGCTGGCGCCCTCCGGCTCGGCCCAAGGAGGATTGGAAATGATCAACGAAAAGCGCCTTCCGCCGAACGCGTGGGCCTCGCGGAAGAAGTCGCCCTGCTCCGATCCGTGCGCCAGGTTGCTATCCTTGAGCGGCGGCAACTTGGTTCCGTCGCTTTCCTGGGCTTCGAGGATGTCGGCCGGGTCGAGCCCTTCGAGCAGCGACAGATACAGGCTGAACGCGGTGACGCGGCAAGCCATAAAGTTGATGTCGCTACCGAAGATACGACGTTTGAGAAGGTCGCCCCGCTCGGCAAAGCCCAGTTGTCGGCCCAGTCGCGCCTCCTGAAGCGCCAGCAAACGGCGATACGCGGTGGTAAGAAGGATTCCCGATCCGCAAGCCCCATCAAAAATGACCTCGTCGAGAGGATCTTGCGAGGCCAGAAAGGCCTGGTCGACCGCCAACATCGCGAGATTGCGCGGGGTGTAATAGGCGCCTTCCTTGGCCTGTTCTTCTGGGGTCAGAAATTTCTCGTAAAGCCCAGACAGAAGCTCGACCGGAATGTAGCTGAAATCATAGTTCCAGAAGTCTCCCTGGCCCGTTTGCATGTCGGTGCGGCGCAGAAACTGATTGAGGAGCGCGAAGCCGTTGGCGGTCAAGGCATGCCACGGATCATGACGATCATCCCCGAGGAAGTCGCCGTTGAAATCCGAGCGCAGCTTGTCGATGAGCGACCGCAGCCCGGGACGATCTGCATCAGCAACAAGGGTGTGCAGCTGACCGACACCGCGGCGGCTCCGATAGGTCTCACCGACGATCTCGCGATGCTCGAGATAGGAGATGAAGAGCACCTGCCCCATCAGAAGCTCGGCCAAATGGCGCCGAGTCCGCTCGCTCGCAATGCCATCGAGGCCATCTTCGGTGAGCTTAGCCACGGCGTTCGTGAGGTTGTGAAGCAACTTACGGTCGACACGTGCCTTCACGTCGAACCATTTCGGAACGCGCCGCGAGAGATTGGCCGTCGCGACGTCGAGCGCGGAAAACGGGCCGTCCGGCCGGGCGTCGGCAAGGTGGAGGCGTTCACCCGCTTTCTTGAGCTTGCGTGCGGGCAGTGCGAGTGCTTTGTCGCCCACGACTTCGATTACGACTGTGGCTAGATTCTGGTTCCAGATCTTCTTGCGAGCTTCGTCGAGCGCTGCGGTCGACAACGGTGCGTCGTCCTCGCTGACGAAGACGACGGTCGGCACGCCTTCCACTTCGAACACGGCCCGAGCGCGAATGGCCCCCTCGGGCTTGAGCAATGTCTTGATCTCGAGCGCATAGGGATGCGCATCGGGGATATCCTCGCCGCGCCGGTGCAGCAAGGCTGGCTCGGCAGAATAGCCGAGTCTGTCGAGCCATTTTTCGAAAGCGCCCGGACTCACCGCACACCTCTCGGGCAAATCAGGAATAAGAACATAACAGGAACATAGATGCTTGGAAAGCGAGGCGAAGAGCCGTGGTCGAGAAGTATGCGGGTGTACCTCATGCCGACCGCCGGTGAGGCGTTGTCGAAGGCGCAAAGTTTGCCCGGTCTTCCTGAGCCCCGCGGGTTGCCGGAAGGCTGAAGAGGTCCATCTGGGCGTGATTTGCGTCCGGTAGAGCGAAACCGTCGCGCAGTATGGCCAGGTGACGATCGAGTTCCATCAAGAGGACGTCCGCGCCGAGGGCTTTCTCGTTGGCTTCCACAAACGTCCAACTGCCGTCGGAACCCAATCCCAGTCTCTGCCCCCACAGACTGATGAATGAACGATTCCGCAGCTCCTCGCGCAAGGTGGCGAAAGACGCCTTATGCGTCTGCAATTCCATGCTGAACTGGTCCCGCAAGAGGACTGCGATGCGAAGCACGAGAATTGTTTGCCAGCTGAACTTCGCTGGTGATCCTTTGCGCTTGGGTCGCACATCGACTGAAACTAGGGCGCGTCGGCTGGTCCACTCCCGGAGCTTGTCCGTCGAGAGGCCCGTCAGCTCGCAGGCGGTCGGTGTGGATACAAGGCGCAAAGGCAGATTTCCCGAGATCGGGTGCCGTACCCGACCTTATTGGAAGAACGGGTATCATACCCGTTCTCGGCGGTAAATGCCCTATGGGCCCGTAGGCATGTGCAGTGATGCACTGCTCGTCCCAGCCCCGTTGGGCCAGCAAGTCTGTTTTCAGGTTCGAAAATCAATCGCTTGAATGGCGACAATATGGGCGCGAAGAGACCGTCTCTTTAGGGCGTCCTCAACGTCCGCCCGGCAACCAATACCCCCGCCGCTTCTTTATCGCCGACAGCTTCATAAGCGCGTTGACCGCCCTGCCCTCGTCCTCATGTTGTTCAATCAGCATCTGACCTCGAAACCCGATCCGACCCCATTCCCGCACCAGGCTCACACCGCCAAAGAGATCCGGCTGAACGCTCATCCTGTAGAACCGCCGCATATTGAGAGACGGGTCGATCCGCTTGAGATCGACCGTTGTCGGGAACACTTCCATTTGCTGCGATATGTCGAACATGTTGCTGGCGCCTCTCTCCAGACCACAATATCAAGCGCTCTTCGACGCTTCCACAATGTTCTGTCCCGGATTGAAGTCGGGGGCTCACGCCCCCTTCTCGAACTTCATGACCGGGATGCCGAGCTTCTTGGCCTTGTCGGCGAGGTTTTCCTGGATACCGGTTCCGGGAAAGACGAGGACCCCGACCGGGAGCACATCCAGCATCGCGTCGTTGCGCTTGAAGGGCGCGGCCTTGGCGTGCTTGGTCCAGTCGGGCTTGAAGGCGACCTGCGTCACCCCCCGGGCTTCAGCCCATTTGGCGGCGATGAGCTCTGCGCCCTTCGGGCTGCCACCGTGCAGGAGGACCATGTCGGGATACTTGGTCCGGACCTGGTCGAGCTTGCCCCAGATCAGGCGGTGATCATTGAAATCGGTCCCGCCGGTGAGGGCGACCTTGGGGCCTGCGGGAAGCATTACCTCGGTCTCTGCGCGGCGCTTGGCGGCCAGGAAATCGCGGCTGTCGATCAGGGCGGCGGTCATGTGCTGGCGGTTCACCATCGAGCCGGTGCGGGGGCGCCAGGTGGATCCCGTGTGCTGGACAAACTCGGAAGCTGCGTGATCGCGCATCATGTCCATGCAGTTGCGCCGTTCGACGAGGGTCAGGCCTTCGACCGTCAGGCGCTCGAGTTCGACGGATTTCACCTCGGAGCCGTCCTGCTCGCGCTGGAGGCGGCGCTGCGCCTGCTCGTTCTCATCGAGTGACCGCTCGATCCGTGCCGTGGCGCGGTGGAAGAGGTTGACCTGGCCCCAGAGCACTTCTTCGAGATCGGGTTCCATGCGGGTGTCTTCGAGGGTCGCGACGAGGGCGTCGAAGATGTCGGCGACGGCGACGGCGAGGCGCTGCCCATCGGGCATCGGGCGCGGATCGGGCTCGTCAAAGGGGCGATAGCCGTAGAGCTGGAGCTCGTCGAGCGCATGGGCGGTCTGGGAAGCGCTATGGGCGGGTTCATACGCGTCGTCGTAGGTGTGGATCGTCATCGGTTTCTTGCCTCCGGGTTTTGCCGTGTCCGCGCGTCATCCCGCGCGGCCTTCATGGGCAGACCCGAGCCGTCGGGGCGGTTGCCCCTTCACCCCGGCTTCACCGGGGCCGGAACAGCGTGGAGGAGGTCGGCAGGGAAGCTATTTGCTTCGCGATGCAAAGGCGGCTCTGCCGCCGGCGGAAATAGGTTCCCTGCCGACCTTGCAGGGGCAACCGCTTTGACGGCCTGCCCATCTCTTGAAGGCCGCTCGAGTGACGGGTGGATGCGCACGGCCCGGGATGGGGTGAGAACGACGATCCAGAGCCACGACTGGGATGCAGCCCCCTGCCCCCGCACTCCCAGACCCCCTGCACGATGCAGCTCAGCTGAGCAGGCGATGCCGATCCTCTGACCCGATCTGACCTGCCAGATGCTGGCGCAGCGCGTCCTTGCCGTTCGCCCGAAGATCATCGTTGAAATCCCCGAGCCGCGGTTCCAGAACATGGCAACCAATTCCGACCTCGGAGGCTCTGTTGCTCAACTTCTCTGCCGCGCGCTGCCCAGCCGGATCACGGTCGATCGCGACGTAAAGGCGCTTGAGCCCCTCCGGCAACAGGACCGCCCCGAGGTGACCCGAAGAGAGCGCCGCCCAGACGGGCAGACCGGGGATTGCCTCGGACAGGGACAGCATGGTCTCGATGCCTTCGCCGATGACGAGGATGTCATCCTGCGGCGTCAGCCTAACGGCATTGCCCAAGAGGTGACCCATAGCCCGACGCTGTGGATTCACTGCCGCCTTCCCCTGTCCGTCAGGCGCCAGCCAGGTGCGATGCACGCCCTGCACGGCCCCTGCCCCATCGGTGACCGCCGCGATTATCGCAGGTCTGGGGATGCTCCGGGTCTGCCCCTCTTCCCGGTGCCAGCACTTCGGGTGGAAGCGTAAGGCGCCGTTCGCCCCGAATTGGCCCAACAGGCCCGAGCGTGCATATTTGATCGTTTTGAGGAACAATTAGCGAACGGGCTGGCTATTGACGGCTGCGTTTGACTGCGGTTGGCTAT